>Ga0265297_10000112_pt1 | contig 279747 bp, 297 predicted proteins | sample Munlanlwell13791_FD_192502 | JGI IMG/M metagenome (GOLD analysis project Ga0265297, IMG submission 192502) | Leachate microbial communities from a municipal landfill in Southern Ontario, Canada - Leachate well 137-91 | ecosystem: Engineered > Solid waste > Landfill > Unclassified | place...
CTAACTTGTTGCCAAGGCCGGCGATCTTTGTATATTCCTGGTGCAGGAAATAATCCTCAAACCCGCCCATATTTTTTCTTTCGATGTACTAAGATAAAAATCTAAGCCGGGTTTTTCGCTATTCTCTATAGTATCTCTCAAACCGAATTGCTGTAGCACAACCCGGTTTGGATTCCCGGGTACGGACACGGGGCCGGAATTGAGGCTGAAGGGAACCTTGTATAAAAAAACAGGGTATCATCGGGGATTTGCAGTTCCGGAAAAAATAACATTCCGGGAATTCACCAGCCGGATGACATTACCATCCCTGAAGGTATCCGGCAGGACGACATTCGTGAGATCAATCCGTATATGATCCCCGAGATCAAAGGTCCGGCTGCCGGTCTTCCCGTCATCGTCGACGAGCGAGAACGCCTCAATGTCGCTGGGTCTGATGGTAGTAGTATTTTTTCCCTGGATGATCAGGACCTGAAGACCGGACGTTTCCACCCAGTCCCCGCCTTTATGCCAGAGGAATATCCCGTCAGCACTCTCGTTATGTGTAATATCGATCGCTGAATCCCTGCCGGAAGGAAGGAGCCCGGCAAGCGAGAGCGAGAAGAGCGAGACCAGCAGCAGTGCAAGGACGATCATCATCATCTCTCCGATAACCGGTGAGAGGGCATCGTCATTGGTCATGCCGGAACGGTGACCCCCGGTTCGCCTGCAACACATAGTCCAGTCAATATAGGCGATTGCCCGTATTTTGTTCTTACGATGCGTACTGGGCCGGGGGGAGCCTGTATCCATGACTGCCATCAAGGGAATGGTATCTTCCTGTCCCGGGACAACGATCACCGGTATGATACACGGGAGAAGGATCTGCCGGGAATTGCCCGGGGAGGTTGAGAAGCGCAGGGCGGCAGGAGAAAATCGCCGGCAACATTTTATAATTTGATTTACAAAACCGGATAATAATAACCAGTACTCCAGGTACGTTCAGGAAAGATGACCATACACACTTCCGGTATAAGGACTGCCCATCGCACGGTAAGGGACCCCCGGTTATTCGAGATCGCATTCGGCACATTCCTGCTGGGGTTCCTGTTCTTATGCGATATCCTCTCTACCGAATACATCCTTTTTCTGGGTGGCCATGAACTCAACCAGTTCATGGCATTTTTTGTCGCAGACCCGGTCCTGCACGGCATGGTCAAATTCTTTGTTCTGTGCTTCATCGCTCTTGCTGCCATCTGCTGCAACAGGGCGGTTACCGGCTCCGGGAGTTATCTCCTCGTCCTCGTAATATTCCTGTACTCGGGTGTCCTCTTCTTCAACCTGCGGATGATCGTCCAGATGATGCTCTTTGGATCAGCGGGGTAAAGCCCGGTTTTTTCTCCGGGTTCCCACGCCGTTCCTGCAAGCCCTGTCGTATTGCAGGGGCATCCGGGTCTCTCCGGCCCCATTAAACAAATAGACTTGATATAACAAAAGTTAAGTTTACAAAACTGCAACAATAGTATTGAATGACGGGCAGAACCGGGCAGGATCCCGGGATACGGGAGGAGGCGGTCTCCCCGGTCATCGGTGTAATGCTGATGCTCTCGGCGACCATCATCATTGCAGCAACGCTCTCCGCGTATGTAGGAGGTTCGACCGGCGAACTGAAAACAAGTCCTCAGGTCAACCTCATGGTGAAAAGCGGAGGTGAGGGTGACGATTTCAATATCCTCTTCGAACATCACGGGGGAGATGCCCTCCGTACGCAAGATCTGGAGATCCATACCTGGGTGAAGGACAGCCAGGGTGCGGTCATCAAGCATGTGCAGGATGCACAGTCCACCCCTTCCACCATCAACGGGCAGGAAGTCAGGGTACCGTATATCTACGAATCCCAGTCCGGGATCAATGCGGACAACTCATTTGGTTCCGGGATATGGAAAACCGGTGCTGTTGCCGGTACAGGAACCCGGGAGGCAACGGCACAGTTTCTCGGGGTAAGCACAACTGAACTTGACGAACTCATCGCGAAAAACGCGGTTGCCGAGATCGATATTGTTTACCGACCTGCCGGGAATGTGCTGTACAAGGCCGATATTGTTCTGGAGGAGTAACGCCATGAAACCGGAACAAAGGGATCCTGACATTACAAGAGGCATATCCGAAGTCTTCGGCGTCATGCTCATCCTTGCCATCACCATCATTGTTGCCGGGATCATTGCAGCCTTTGCCGGGGGGTTCTCATTCGATTCATCGGAAGAAGCCCTGAGTGCCAATATCGTTGTCTCGGGTTTTGTCGTGAAGTCCGATCACGGCCATAACTATGCCTACATAATCTTTGATCACATGAGCGGCGATCCGGTCAATCTCAACGGTGTCGAGTTCGCGCTCGGGTCACGTTCGTCATCAACGAAACGAACCGTTATCAGTAACCGCCTTGAACCAACCGGGTGGAACGAGACCGGTTCCTCCTTGACACAATACATCCAGGGATATGGTGCGGGCTCCGTAACACGAATCGGCACCGGGGACCGGTTCGTGCTCTATGCCGATGGGTGGACTGATGAGGATGAGGACGGGGTCGTCACCTGGCAGAGCCACGGGTCATCCGGTGAGTTCTCAGTAAAGTTCAACGATCACCTCACCTACCAGATCATCGATACCCGGTCCAAAAGAGTGTTAAGCTCTGGCATGATTGCAGTACCGGAACCTTCGTAAGACATACCAGTACACGGGAGGGAATTTTAGCAGCACGAGAACGAACGCACAGCCCATTTTTTTGACAATCCTCCCGTAACGGGAGTGACGGAATCCCCGGTAAACCATTCGCATATTGTCTGGGGAAGAGCCATCCTTCTGCCGGGGAGATACACGATCCGGTGCCATTGAGGCGGGTGAATTACACGATTCCATTCCTGTAAACAAGTATGAGCCGGAAAAAATTATGGGGGTGGGTACCCCTCTCTGATGCCGGGCAATGATCTTCACGGCGCGATCAGGTCGTGGATCACGTACGCGAGTTCCTTGCTCTCCAACCGCTTCAGGAAATCCGTGAACTCCTCGTCCACGATCACGATCGCGCAGTCGATCCCGTGGAACGCCGCCTCAATCACCCCTTCCCGTGCGCCAAAGAACAGGTCCGGTTTCCTCCCTGCGGATTTCAATGCGACATAGGCTTCGAGCCCGACCGCCGCCACCATCCCGGCCGGTGAGACGATCTCCCTGAGCCGGTCCTTATGCACCTTCCGCGAACCGCCGTTCTGGATCCGGGGCACCTTGCAGATGTGGATAGTGCCCTCGTGATGGTCGATGATCCCGCTCAGGTCCGTAATACCGACATCCGCGCCGGTCTGTGCGTCTGTAAGGACCGAGCCGGTCGCAGCAGCCGGCTTCTTCGCTGCATACAGGAACCCGTTCTTCATGTATACCCCGACTTCATCTCCGGCTTTAAGATTCCCGGCAGCAATCGCCGTCCAGACCGAGACCTGCTGGATGATGTCGCGCCGTATGTGACGGGCATAGGTTTCAAGCGATTCGGCATTCGCCAAAACCCATTCGATGCCCTTCTTCGTCACTTCATAATTGCTCCGGCTGCTTGCTGATACCATGCCCTCATCGACGAGCTCGCGCATATATTCCGATATCGCCTGAGCGGTCACGCCGATCTTATCGGCAATTTCCTGCTGGCGGATGCCCGGCTGGTGTTCCGTGATCTCTACAAGGATCTGGAAGCGCGAGACCTCCCGCTTGCTCCGCAGGATAGAGTTGATAGGATCCCTTGCATCCTGTGTCAAATCGCATCAGCTCCGGTTCCTTTCATGATAAGAAAGACAATGGCAACCAGACAGTGATTACCTTTTCGACTTATCGCAGCTGTTGCCGGGATCTTTTTACTTCGGCTCTGCCTGCAAATTCTTCTGTTTTCAGGTTATCGGTACATCCGGTTTCCTGCCACTCACGGATTCTTTATTCAGGTGCTGGATAATGATCTTCAGGGTACGATCAGATCATGGATCACGTATGTCAGCTTCACACCGTCCAGACGCGTTGTAATATCCGTGAACTCCTCGTCTACGATCACAATCGCGCAGTCGATTCCGTGGAACGCTGCTTCGATCACGCCTTCCCGGGCTCCAAAGAACATGTCCGGTTCCCTGCCTGCAGATTTCAGTGCAACATAGGCTTCGAGCCCGACTGCTGCCACCATCCCGGCCTTTGCAACGATCTCCTTCAGCTGGTCCGATTGTACCTTCCGTGAACCTCCATGCATGATCCGGGGCACCTTACAGAGATGGACAGCACCTTCGTGATGCTCGATGATCCCGATCAGGCTCTCGATCCCGACATCCTCATCTTTCTTTGCATCCGCGATAACCGAACCTGTTGCCCTCATTGGCTTTTTTGCTGCATACAGGAATCCATCCTGCATGTACACCCCGACGCCGTCTCCGGTTTTGAGGTCCCCGGCAGCGATCGCTGTCCAGACCGAGACCTGCTGGACGATGTCCTCCCGGATATGCCGGGCATAGGATTCAAGGGACCCGGCGTTCGCCAGCATCCATTCGATGCCGGACCTGGTTACTTCGTAATTGCCCCGGTAACTTGCCGAGACCATGCCCTCCCCAACAAGCTCACGGATATATTCCGAGACCGCCTGCGGAGTGATGCCGAGGTTCGCGGCAATTTCCAGCTGGCGCACGGCGGGCTGGTGTTCAGCAATTTCTGCGAGGATCTGGAGGCGTGAGACAGCCCGCTTGTTCCGCAGGATAGACTTGAGAGGATTCTTGCTGCTCCGTGTCAAGCAGCACCAACACCGGATCGTTCCATGATGTGCATGATAATACAGGATCAACCTTATTTGTTTTAACTAAATAAAATTTGCTTATTTGTTGCACAAATAAAAATTGGAATGCCCGTTGGCGTGACAATCCCCGACGTTATGCCGTGGTTTACACCCCCATCCCTCTAATCACCCCGACAATCTGCTGCGCTGTCACCGGGTCCACGATCCGTGCCAGGACCAGCCCGGCCAGTGCAAGGAAGATGATCCAGAAGACTTTCTTCACTTGCTTGTTCTTCCCAAATATACCGATGAGCACATCCGCGTCCGTTTTCATTGCCCGCCGGATCAGTTTTTGCAGGAATACGAAGAGCGACCGACACACTCTGCGAATTTAAAATGTTTTTACAGGATCATTTTTGATAGTGAATAAACGTGACTGGTTGATTTCAATCGCTGGTATTCGGTTACACCGGGAGCCCGGGTAGGATAACATCCGGATTGTTGACAAACATGATGACATAGAGCGTGAGGAGGAAATGGTAAAGCAGGGGGTAGTCCCCCCTCCCTCAGTGGCAGGCACCCTCCTCCACCCCATTTAGAATCCGGAGGGGGGGTTCCCCTACCCACCCCTCCATGGCCCGTAGGGGTACCTACCCCCCTTACCTGCATGAACAACCGTGATAGTTCCACTGGAGTTTCCGACGGAGCGATAATTTTCCAGCGCTTCCGGAAAAATGGCAGAGGGGGGTACCCATCCCTCCCGTACTAAGAGGGGTAGCTACCCCTCCCATCAGTGGCGGGGGGGTCCCTGGCGCCGGATCCGACCAAAATGAATGGGAAGGGGGGGTACCACCCCCCATGCACTTATGACCGGCTCAGTGCGAATGTACCGGCAGCCCGTCATGGTCGTGCTCCGCGATATGGTGATAGTCCTGTCCCGATGCGGACACCGGATCGACATGGATCGTGGCATCCGACAGGTATCGGAGATGGTGAAGGAGTTCGTGCCGGAACTCTTTTGCAATCGCGTGGCCGGATTCCACGGAGAGCGATGACCCGACCGTGATGTTGATCTCCGCGTGGAGCCGGTGGCCCAACCACCTGATCCTGACCTCGGTAATCTCCACAACACCTTTAACATGCCCGGCAGTATGGCGGATCTCGTCGGTAACTGCCGGGTCAACGCCATCGAGGAGCCGGGTGAAGATCATCTTTGCCGAATCCCAAACAATCCAGAATATCATCACCGTGATTATGAGGCCGATGACCGGGTCGGCAAGCGGAAAGCCGAGATACACCCCGGTTGCACCGATCAGGACCGCAAGGCTCGTCCACCCGTCTGTTCGTGCATGGTAACCATCTGCAATAAGTGCGGCACTGCCGATCTCCTTTCCTACCCGGATGCGGAGCTGTGCCACGCCCTCGTTCCCGATAAAACCGACAATTGCTGCCGCCGCCACCGCCCAGAGAAAGGTTACTTCCTGCGGGTGGAAAAGCCGGTCAATGGAGACATAGCCGGCGACAAGGGCCGACACCAGGATCATCAGCACGACAAAGACGCCGGCAAGGTCCTCGACCCGGCCATACCCGTAGGTGAACCGTTTCGTTGGTTTCCACTTGGCCAGCATGAATGCGAAGAGGAGCGGGATCGCGGTGAGTGCATCACCGAAATTGTGGATGGTGTCAGCGAGCAGGGCGATACTGCCGGAATAATAGACAATGATTACCTGAATGGAGGCGGTGACGAACAGGCCGGCAAACGACCACTTGACCACACGGATACCCTGTTCGGTGGTGAGAATGGATGGGTCCACAATACCGTGCGTGTGGGTATGGCCGTGGTGATGATTGTGATGATCATGGTCGTCATCTTCATGATGTTCATGGTTTTCAGTAGGAAGGATCATCCTTTTTCATCTCTTCATTCGTCAACCCCGTTACGGGAGGCTGGTTTGCAGTGTTCAGGTTAACCACCCTGATCGTATTCCCGCTCTCCTTGCCATACGCTTCCACCCGCTCGGAGACCCGGCCTACCATGTTTCCTGTAGTGAGAATAAGCGAGTCCTTCCCCCGCAGGGCCCGAAGGATGCACTTATCGATGACGCCGTAGGTGAACTCGAGTGCAATCTGCTCCGTTGCAGCACACTGCTTGGCCCGCGTCCCCATGGCACCGACTGCAATGCCGGGCCGTTCCTGAACCCAGGCGGGGATAGTACCATCAGGGATCATGTCGACGTTGCAGATCGTGATGGTGCCGGGTGCTGAGTGGCAACAATGACCGTGAGAGTGTTGGTGCTCGATGATGTGGACCATGTCGAGCACGCTCCGGGGCTTGCGCTCAGGGATAGTAAACCCGCGTTTCTCCAGTTCCACCGAAAGTTCCAGCAGCACCGGGATCGAGAGGTGCGCCATGCGGACATAGGTCGGGTTCCCGAACGCCACATCCGGCACATCCTCCCGGATGATCCGGCCATCGGCGAGAAGGATGACCCGGTCCGCCCACGGGTACGCGAGTTCCACATCATGCGTGGAGATGATGATCGTCTTGCCGTCATGGTTCAGCTCATCGAGCAGTTCCATTAAGTCTTCCGAGCCTGACGGGTCGAGCCCCGTGGTTGGCTCATCAAAAACCAGCACATCCGGGTCCATCGCGAGCACACCGGCGATGGCCACGCGTTTCTTCTCCCCGCCCGAGAGATGGTGGGGAGGCCGACGCTCAAAACCTTCAAGGCCGACCTGCCGGAGGGCCACCGCCACAGCCTCCTTCACGGCAGCTTCATCATACCCGAGGTTCACGGGCCCGAATGCCACATCCTGGTACACGGTCGGCGCAATGATCTGGCGGTCCGGGTTCTGGAGCAGGAAGCCGACCCGGCGCCGGACCTGGCGGAGCGAGCGGGTGTCGTACCGGATCTCCTCATTGTCAAAGAGCATGACGCCGGAGTCCGGGCGGATCATGCCGTTGAACATCTGGAGGAGCGTGGACTTGCCGGCGCCGTTCGGGCCCACGAGCGCGATCTTCTCGCCCCGCCGGACATGGAAACTGATCCCGGTGATCGCCTCCCGGCCCCGGGGGTAGCGATACCGGACATCCCGTGCTTCAAGGATAATGCTGCTCATGGACTGGTCTCCTATAACAGGGTCATTCCCTGCGATACGTACACTGCTGCCGAACCAGAAGCGATGAAGAGGCAGAGGGCCGCAACCGACCGGAACCCGGCCGGCCGGCTCTCCCCCATCAGCGCAAACTTCCCGTCATAACACCGGGCATCCATGGCCCGGATCAGGTCGTCCCCTTCATCCCAGCTCGCAATGAAGGCCGCCCCGCACATCGAGGCAAAGGTAGTGATCGACTCGCGCCACGTGGAGTACCCGAGGCGCATCACCTGGGCATGGTAGATCTGCCGCACCTGGTCCATGAGGATGAAGATCGTGCGGTAAATGATCATAGCAAGGTCGATCACGAAGTCAGGCACGCAGGCCTTCCGCATCACCGCGAAGAGATCGGTCATGGGGGTGGTCAGCGCAATGAAGAGCAGGGCCGACATGCCCCCGATCACCCGGCAGAAGATAAAGAAACCCGTATTGATACTCTCGCGGGTGATGGAGAGCGAGAGGAATGACAGGGGGTTCCAGCTCCAGAAGATATGCTCCCCGCCTGAGATCAGGACAATGACGATTGCACTCAAGAATGCAAACCAGAGCGGGACAAGGAAGAGTTCCGCGTAGGTCTTTATGTCAATCCTGGCGAGCAGGAGGATGGCCGCGGAGAGGACGAGGGCAATAAAAAGGGGGGAAAGGTAGCTGGTGGAGAGGAGGCAGAGGACGATTGCCCCGAGACCAACTGCCAGCTTGACGGTCGTATTGACCTCGCGCAGGCCATTGTTCTGGGCCACATCCTCCAGCAGTTCCTCAAACATGGATCACTGGTTGGTCGTTGACTCGGTTAGATTTTTCTTCTGGCCCAGCCAGAACCCAAACACACCGCCGATCAGGATACCCCCGAATGCAGCCTGAAGAGCAAAGAGGCAGGACTCGATCTCACCGCTGGGTGGTTCATACTGGGGGATGAGCGGGGTAAAACTGTCCACGGATTTACCGGACAATTCCGCAATCATACCGGAACCCACGTTATCGGACCCGGCAAATTCTGCCCCCGTCATGGTCGAACTGGTATAGAGGAAGACCGCGCAGAATGCAAGGATGGCAACCACGGTAAGGATCTCCAGGAGGTAATTCTTCGCCATTATGCCTCACCCCGGGCTGCGTTGATCTGCGATTCAGAGAAGATCTTCATCCGGATCAGGATGTCGGGCTTGAGGGCCACTATGTACTTGAAGACGAGCGCAAGCACAATGCCTTCAACAATTGCGAGCGGCACCTGCGTGACCGCAAAGATCCCCATGAACAGGATGAACGAGCTTGCAACACCGCCGACTTCTGCCGGGTAGGCCAGTGCCAGCTCAAGCGAGGTGGTGACATACGTGAACATATCCGCAAGGGCTGTTGCCAAAAAGACGGTCAGGTAGATGTTGACGGACGTGTCTTTCAGCAGCCGGTAGATCGCATACCCGATCACCGGGCCGACAATCCCCATTGAAACGATATTCGCCCCAAGCACCGAAAGTCCGCCGTGGGCGAGGAAGAGGCTCTGGAACAGGAGCACGATTGCACAGACAACCGATGTGATCCATGGTCCGAAACAGATGGCGGAGAGGCCGGTACCGGTTGGGTGGGAGCAGCTCCCGGTGACCGAAGGGAGTTTCAGGGACGAGAGGATGAAGATGAACCCGCCGGTCACTCCCAGCAGGGGCAGGGCCTCGCGGTCTTTCTCCATCACTTTCTTCAGCTGCCATACACCAAATGCCAGGCAGGGTAGGGCGATGAGCCACCAGACAATGCACCACTGCCAGGGTAAGAATCCTTCCATAATATGCATAATAATACGGATCAAATTTACTTGCCTTAAGTAAATAAAAGTTGCGCAATGTGTTCACATCAGGTAAGCAGAACCCCCCGGCTCATGAGAAAATATATGCAATTCCGGAATTCGCCGTGCAGTCGCGCAGAATCCTCACATTATATTTCATCACGTGCCAACCTGATCAGCATGCAGCGTAAATCGGCCGGCAAGGGAAAGACCATGCCGGCACAATCCCCGGGAACGTTCTTTGCCACCCACCCCTCCCGGGCCGACACCTTTTCCGAATCCGTGATCCGCGAGATGACCCGGCTCGCGCTGAAACACGATGCAATCAACCTTGCACAGGGATTCCCGGATTTCCCCTGTCCCCCGGAACTGAAGACCGCGGCGTGCGAGGCGGTTAAAGACGACATCAACCAGTACGCGATCACGTGGGGGGCAAAGGACCTCCGTGAGGCGCTCGCAAAAAGGGTGAAGACGTTCAACGGCATGGACTTCAATCCCGAAGAGGAGATCACCGTCACCTGTGGGTCGACCGAGGCGATGATGGCCTCGATGCTTGCAATCATCCAGCCGGGCGATGAGGTAGTCGTGCCGGAGCCGTTCTACGAGAACTATGGGCCGGACGCACAGATCTCAGGAGCAACACCACGGTTTGTCCCGCTCGCGGACAACTTCTCCATCGATGAAGAGAAGTGGAAGGCCGCGTTTTCCAAAAAGACCCGGGCGATCATTCTCAACACGCCCAACAACCCGACCGGCAAGGTCTTCACGAAGAAGGAACTCTCGTTCATCGCGGACCTCTGCATCGAACACAACGTGGTGGCGATCACAGACGAGATCTACGAGCACATCGTGTACGACGGGCACAAACACATCTCCATCGGCTCGCTGCCGGGGATGGAGGACCGGACGATCACGATCGGCAGCTTCTCCAAGACCTACAGCGTCACCGGGTGGCGGGTCGGCTATGCCCTCGCAGATGCTTCCCTGACAGACCGCATCCGGAAGATCCACGACTTCCTTACGGTCGGTGCCCCTGCCCCCCTCCAGCGGGCCTGTGTTGCAGCGCTTGAGCTGCCGGAATCCTATTATAAGGAACTTGCCGTGGAGTACGACCGCAAGCGGCAGATCCTCTACAAGGGCCTGAAGAAGGCCGGGTTTGCCTGTGAGCTGCCGGAAGGGGCGTATTATATCTTCACCGACATCGGTTCGTTCGGTATGAGCGACACGGAGCTCGCCTGTCATCTCGTGGAGACGGCCGGTGTCGCTGCGGTTCCGGGCAGCTCGTTCTACCATACCGGTGGCGAGACGAAGCTCCGGTTCACGTTCTCGAAAAAAGATGAAACCCTCATTGAGGCCTGCAAAAGGTTAGAGACTGTAGACGGTTCACATACCTGAAGGTCGGCTTTTGCCTCCCTTCAGGTTGTCGAGGTCTGCGACCTCTCCAATCTCCAAGAAGGACGAGACGCTCATCGAGGCGTGCAGGCGCTTAGAGTCACTTGGTTAATCACCGGCAGATCGCCCAGTCCGATATTACCAAGTAATACTTTCTCCGGTTTTTTTCAAAACGTTAAAAAACAATCAGCAATCATACACTCATCACTGATAGTACATGCCCATGGACGACGACCTTTCCCGGATAGGCATCTCGCTGCCGAAAAACCTGCTCGAACGGTTCGATGAAATCCTGAACTACCGGGGGTATTCCTCCCGGTCGGAAGGTATACGGGACGCGATCCGTACCTACATCACCTACTACAAGTGGATGAGCGATGTCAAGGGCGAGCGTGAAGGTGTCATCACGATGGTGTACGACCACGACCAGCGCAACCTCTTAACAAACATCACCGACATCGAGCACGAGTACCACGCGCTCATAAAGGCCTCGCTCCACTCGCATGTCACCCATGAGCGGTGCCTTGAAGTGATCCTGGTCCATGGCGACGGGTCGCAGCTCAAGGCGCTCGCCGAGCGGCTCATGTCCCAGAAGGGTGTGGAGTCCGTGAAACTGACTACGATCCAGATCGGGGAATAAACCCCGCCTTTTTTCCTGATCTTCCCGGAACAGGTTTTTTATCCCGGCATTCCCGCGTCGTAATGGTGCGGGCCCGGGTGCACAGCTGCGATCAGCGAACGGTCGAAGATCTCGTCCTCGCTGATCGGCCGGGATATATACCCGAGCGCCTTCAGGGTCCGGACAAACTTCATCGTCGAGTCAACATACTCGCGGGGGAGTGCAGCGCAGTATTTCGGGGATATGCGGTACGTATCCAGGACAAAGTCAGGGTCCACCATGCCGGTCGTACCTGCCACGACCCGGGCGGCAGCATGGGGGTTGTTCCGGATCATCTCGCAGGCAGCCTCGTGGGCATACAGGAACCGGACAAGGAGGTCGCGCTCTTTTAGCATTTCCCTCATAACGATAATGCCATAACTCGGGTTGAACGGCCAGAGCCGGTCCGGTGGGACCACAAGCCGGCCATTACCATACCGATGGGCGGTTGCAGCAAGGGCCGGTGTCCCGGCAGCGGCCGCGATCTCCCCCTCGCGCAGCGCATCGGGAAGGTAATCCGCCCACGGGTAGTGTTTCACGGCCACGTCACGGATCCTACGCTCCCGGAGGAGTTCGCTTACGATAACATCATGGATGGAGCCTTTCGGGGGTGTTCCGATCGCCGTTCCCGTAAACTGCGAGAGGAATTTCTCCATGCCCCCGCACTCGTCAAGCGTCCGGACATCCGGGCCGGCGACCATCACCGTCCCTTCTACGTGACCTCCTGCAATACAGGCAAGGGAGAGCCCGCGGTCGATCCCGATGATCACCGGGGGGAGCCCGATATACCCGAGGTCGATCTTCCCGGCCTGCATCGCGTTGATAATATCCGGACCCGAGGGATAGAGCGCCCATGTCGCATCAATGCCCTGGTCCGCGAGGATCTGCGTCCCCCGTAGGAGGAATGCGGTGTGGTATATGGTCGAGAGATGGCCGATCCGGAGGGGAGCGGTGCGGGACATGCTTCACCCAATCCTTTTTGCCACGGCAGTGATTGCCTCGCTCATCACGGAGAGGTCGGGACGGAGCATGACAACCGGGACATCGACGATCTTCTCCACGATGGATGCAAGGATTGGGGCACAGATAATGCCGGAAGCACGGTCTTTCTCTGCACGGGTTGCGGCCACGATACACTCCTCAAGGGAATTGGCCGAGTATCCCCGGATACCAAAGGTCTTCCCGTTGAACTCGATCTCACGGGTCTCGATCGATTCAAGGAGGAATTTTGCTGCAATCACCGCGATGAACTGCCGGTGCTCCGGTTCCAGGACCGAGACGATCTTTTTTACCGTGGAGAGGCGCGGGTCCCGTTCTCCTGTCGTGACCTTATACAGGGTGGAGACAGGGATGCCGGTGAGGTCAGCAAGGTCCTTCACGCTCATGTTCTTCCGCTCCAGCTCTTCGTTCAGTGCGGTGGTGAAGTTGATCTCGAATATCCTCTTTGACAGCATATTAACCCTTAAGTGGTATTTTAAGGATTATAATTATTACTATAAGGTTAATTTTTTAGGAGATTTGGAAAACTATTTGAATACTGGTGCGATCATCCTTGAGTATGCGCAGCGAACAGTTCATGAGCCTCACAGTCCTTCCCGGCACCAACCGGGGTGGTGAACGGGAAGGGTTCGACCGGATCAGTCTCTGCCCGGGGGATACCCTGTCCATCGTCGGATCAACCGGTTCCGGCAAATCGGCATTCATCAATGACATCGAGGTGCTTGCACAGGGGGATACCATAACAGGCCGTTCCATCCTGATCAACGGTGTGCCTCCATCGGATGAAATGGTCCGCGACCCGTCGAAAAAGCCCATTGCGCTCATCACCCAGAACACGCGGGTCATCGCCGACCTCACGGTCTGCCGGTTCCTCGCCCTCCATATCAGAGCCCGCGATACCGATGCGCTCGAACTCGTAAAACGGACTGTTACGCTTGCAAACGAATTCACCGGTGAGAAGATCGCCGAGTCCATGCGCATGACTGAACTCTCGGGCGGGCAGACCCGGTCCCTGCTCATCGCTGACGCCATCCTGATCGGGCAGACCCCCATCCTCCTTCTCGACGAAGTGGAAAACGCCGGCATATTCAAGGAGAAGGTAATCCGCTGCCTCAAGCACTACAACAAGGCCGTCATCTTTGTCACCCACGACCCGCTCCTTGCCATGATCACTGACCGGCGGATTATCATGAAGAACGGTGCGGTGACCGGTGTGCTCGAACCGGGTACTGCCGAACGGGAGATGGTCTCGCACATCTCCGGGATTGACGCATTCCTTGGGGAACTCCGCGAAAAAATACGTGCCGGCGACCTGATTGAAACCGATCCCCTGCCCGGGAAAAAACAGGTCGTCACCGCATGAAACTCATCATCGTTGCCGGGCCACCCAGTGCGGGGAAGACCGCGGTGATCCGGCAGATCATCCGCGAATTCCAGAAAACTGAAGCCCCGGCCTTCCTCAAGATCGATGTGGTCAGGGCATTCGAGGATGAGGAACTCAGTACGGAGTTCAGTATTCCTGCCCGCAAGGTATATTCGGGCGACCTCTGCCCGGACCACATGGGCATCATGATCATGCGGGATGCGATCCGTTGGGCTGACGGGCTCGGTGCCGGAATCCTCATCATCGAGAGTGCCGGCCTTTGCCTCCGGTGCACCCCCTACACCACCCAGTCGTTCGGTATCGCCGTCCTCTCCGCGGTCTCCGGGAGCAACACGCCCCTCAAGATGGCCCCGATGATTGCTCTCGCGGATGCAGCGGTCGTCACCAAGACAGACCTCATCTCGCAGGCGGAGAAGGAGGTGTTCCGGGAGTGCATCCGTATGGTCACACCGGATATCGATATCATCGAGACGAATGCGATCCAGGGGACCGGGATGCGGTACCTGATGCAGGCAATTGCAAAACACCCGGACATCGCCAATGCTGATGCGATCACCCTCCGCGGGACCCCGCCGCTGGGGGTCTGCACCATCTGTATCGGCAAGAAAGAGATCGGGTGGCAGCACCATTTCGGCGTCATCCGCCCGCTCGATGAGGCGGACAACATCTACCGGGGCGACTGAACATGGCGTGGGTTCCCCCGGGCAAGGACTGTGGCGCCTGCGGATCCGCGAGCTGCGGGCAGTTCGAAACGTTGGTTGCTTCCGGTAAAAAGGCATTTGCAGACTGCCCGTTCTACACTGCCGGAGAAGTGAGTACTGCAGGAACCGCAGCATACTCCGGTAGTGACGCGCTGGGAAACCATTACGATTTTGTCCTTACCGCTTTCCCGGGTGAACCGTCAGCCCGCAAGTTCGTGGTACCGTTCCGGGCAGACCTGGTGGAACGCTGGGATATCCGTCCCGGGGAGATCGTTACCGGACGGCCGGCGGGACCCGGCTGCCCGGTATACCATGCGCTAAGGGTGCTCTCCGCCAATCCGGTTACGGGAGTCCTTGAGTGCCACACGGTCGGACCGCTCGAGGCCCGTAAGGAGAGGGGAAACGTGCACGATGTCCAGGCCTACCACGTCCATGCATTCGAGGGCATTGCCCGGACAATCACGAGGCCGCCGGTACTGGGAGCACGCCAGCGGTTCCTGCCGGGATACTGTATGCTGGACCTGTCGCACACGGCAGTCGTGAACATGGTGCTGAAAAAGAAGGGGGGCCTCCATGTCAGGCTCGAGGACATCAGGATACAGTGAGGGAGCAGCATGATACCCAAGTACCGGATCCGGTGTGTTGGCGGGGGCGAGACACTGGACGATATTTCTCTTCTTTCCTGCCCACAAGGCCATGACTCCCTGCTCAGGACAGAGTACTGCAGCAGGAAACTGCACCTTGCACCCCACACGGGGATCTACCGGTACCTTGCATGGCTGCCGGTCAATGCCCCGCTCCTCCCTTCCGGCGGGCCGGTCACGTTCACCAGCAGCGAGCTCTCCCGCGAGCTCGGGCTTTCACATCTCTCCATCTCCTTCTCCGGGTATTTCCCGGAGATCGGGGCAAACCTGACCACGGGTTCCTTCAAGGAACTGGAAGCATCCCCCACGATGCAGCGCCTGAAGGAACTGGGTAATTCTGTTCCCGTGATCGCATCGGCCGGTAATACCGGCAGGGCATTTGCGGAACTCTCAGCCCGGTGCAGGAGGCCGGTCGTCATTGTCATACCGGAAAAGGCGGTCCACCGGCTCTGGACAACGGAACCGGCCCCGAAGGTATTCCTTGTCGCCGTGCAGGGGGACTATTCGGATGCGATCGCGGTCAGCAACACGCTCGCCACCGTTCCCGGATGTGTACCGGAAGGAGGCGCAAGGAATGTTGCACGAAGGGACGGCATGGGCACGGTTATGCTCGATGCGGCAGTAACGACCGGCCGGATCCCCGACCACTATTTCCAGGCAGTGGGAAGCGGCACCGGGGCGATCGCTGCATGGGAAGCAGCGATGAGGCTCATCAGGGATGGGAGATACGGGAACCGGTTCCCCCGGCTCCACCTTGCCCAGAACCTGCCTTTCACTCCCATGGTGTCGGCGTGGGAGGCGAGACGGCGGGAGATCGTGCCCGCAGACGATATGCCCGATGCAACAGAGAATATCGGGAAGGTCATGTCCGATGTCCTGACAAACCGGAACCCGCCATATGGTATCCGGGGGGGTCTTTTCGATGCATTGCAGGAAACCGACGGGCGGATGTACGGTGTTCCGAATGCGGCAGGGGCAAAGGCGATGAGACTGGTAGAGGAGACCGTGGGAATCGACCTGGACCCTGCCGCAGCGGTTGCAACGGCCTCCCTTGTTCAGGCGTTAGAGAAAGATATTATCGGCCCTGATGATCATATTCTCCTGAACCTCACCGGTGGCGGATACAAACGGATCCGTGAGGATTTCACCCTCCACCCCGTCCCCCCTACCGCAACCATAACACTGGACGAGTCCCGGGACGAGATAGTAAGGATGCTTGAGGAGTGGATCGCACACCATGGATGAGAACAATGTAATTGAAGAACTGAAAGAGCAGGAGATCGATCTCGTCTGTTCGATACCCTGCGATAAGGCAAGAGGCCTTTTCTTCCGGTTGCCCGAGGAGTTCCGGCATATCGGCCTGACCCGGGAAGAGGACGGTGTGGGCATCTCCGCCGGGGTATCCCTTGCCGGTGCCCGGCCGCTGGTCGCGCTCCAGAGTTCGGGTCTTGGGAACATGCTCAACGCGATCCTCTCGCTTTCGACAACATTCGGCCTCCCGCTCCCGATCCTTGCCAGCTGGCGTGGCGGGGATGACGAGGTGATCCCGGCCCAGGTCCCGTTCAACCGCCCGCTTCCCGCGATCCTGTCAGCGGCAGGGATCCCGCACACCATCCTCTCCGGCCACAGTACGCCGCACCGGATTGGCGATGCCATTGTGGCGGCGTTCCGGGCTAATACGCCCCACGTTATCCTTGTCCCCCCAGGCCTTATCGAAGAACGTGAGTGTTTACCGGCATCGCCCGGGCCAGGCATCACCCCATGTCACCCGGTAAAAATTGCGTATACACGGGAGTGGAAGAGACCGGTCATGACACGGTTCGATGCGATAGAGACCATTGCAGCCCGGGTAACGGACGAAGTGCTGGTCTCCAACATTGGCGTCCCTTCAAAAGAACTGTATGCAGCAAAAGACCGGCCGGAGAATTTCTACATGCTGGGGAGTTACACACAGGCATCAGCCATCGGCCTTGGTATCGCCACCGTTCGCCCGGACAAGCGGGTGATCGTCATTGACGGGGACGGGAGCCTGCTCGGTTCGTCGATCCTCCCGGTGATCGCCGCTACAGCTCCAAAGAACCTCACGGTCATCGGTCTTGATAACGGCGTCTTCGGCAGCACGGGTAACCAGCCCCGGCCGGGGTGTGAAACCGCCGACCTCCGGCTGCTCGCGATGGGGGCGGGTTTCGAACACACGTGGACCGTGCATGACCCGGGGGAACTGGAGTCCGCACTTGCCGCATCGGCGCACGGCGGACCTGCGTTTATCCATGCCCGGATAATGCCGGGCAACAGCAATGTCCCGAATATTCCGCTCAGCCCTCAACAGATCCGCGACCGGTTCATGAATGCACTGATCGATGGTTCACCGGGAAACCGCTGACGTAAAAAAATTAAACGATTATGTGGGTTTGCCCGACCCGTGTGCATGGTCACCCGGCACCCACCGCCCGCCATCCTTCGTGAGCTCCTTCTTCCAGATCGGGACGCCCTTCTTGATCTCTTCGATGATGTAGCGCGAGCCGGCATAGGCCTCCGGGCGGTGGCCGGCACTGACCACGATGATGAGGATGTTCTCGCCAACTGATAGCCTGCCGATCCGGTGGATGATATCAACGTGGAGGAGGTTGTGGAGTGTCGTTGCATCCTCCGCAATCTTCTTGAGTTCCTTGAGTGCAACTTCCTCATATGCTTCGAGTTCCATCTCCCGGATGTCATCGTCGCGGACCACGCCGTCAAAGATAACGACCGCTCCGGTGCCGGAACTCTTCGCATCGTTGATCAGTTTCCCGATATCCACATCTTCATGCTGGATGGAAATCATGGCAACACTCCTGTATCAGCCGCCGGCAACCGGCGGGAATACGGCGATTTCATCGCCATCTGCAATGACCGTCTTCCCCGCGTCGGCTGTCTCGACCCGTTTCCCATTCTGCATCACGATGACGAACTCGCGGAAATTACCGTGTTCGTCAAAGATCGCATCGTAGCCTTCCTTCTTTTCCTGTGCGATGTCCCTGACAAGGGTACTTATGGCGGCGCCCTTCCCCGGCTCTGCGAGGATATCCGTTCCGAGCAGTTCCCGGAACCGGGCAAAAAAACGTACTTTGACGGTCATTTCATCTCCTTAATTGTCCCGGTGCCACAGGCAGGGCAGGCCGGGTTCTGTGCAATGGCGATCTCTTCGGCAGTTGCACACAGGCCGTCCCAGGTGAAGAGCCGGCCGGAGAGCAGCTTCCCGCTCTTCGTGAGATACTTGACCACCTCGGTTGCCTGCACCGTGCCGATAACACCCGGCGTTACGCCAACTACCGGGAAGACCTCCTTTGGCGGGGCCTTCGGGAAGATGCACTCAAGGCAGGGGGTCTCTCCCGGGATAATCGTGGTGGCCTGCCCGTAGAACCCGCGGATTGCGCCGTGGAAGAACGGGATCTTCTTTTCGAGCGCAACCCGGTTCAGGAGGTAGCGGACGGGGTAGTTGTCCATTGCATCAACGATCCCGTCAGCCCTGCCCACGAGCCTGCTGGCGTTGTCAGCACTGATGGTGGCATCGATCGCGTTGACCGTGATGTCCGGGTTATATGCCTGCAATTTTTCCAGGGCCGAGATGGTCTTCTTCTTCCCGACGTCCCGATCCGTGTGGAGGATCTGGCGGTTCAGGTTGGACTGATCAACGGTGTCCATGTCCACGATCGTAATCGTCCCGACACCGGCAACAGCGAGATAGATGGCGATGGGGGAACCAAGTCCTCCTGCCCCGGCAATGAAGATATGCGCCTTCTTGAGCCGCTCCTGCCCTTCTTCCCCGAAGAGGAGGATCTGCCGTTTGTACCGTTCAAGTTCCCGTCCTGATAACATGGTTCACCTGATTGCCGGTTATCCCGGAACCGGCATCCATACACAACCCGGTGTATCGTTGATCTCTTGTTGGAGAGGCGATTATATATGCAGTTTCGTTCCGGCAGGATTTGCCGATACCCGGTACCTGTCTCCGCAGTTAATGCTCGCAGGTCGCACTTTCATGTTCGTGGGAATGCGGGTTCTTCTCAACCCACGGTTCAAGGCCCTGCTTCTTCCGGTAATCGTTGATCGCCTTGTGGATGCCCTCTTCGGCCAGCACCGAGCAGTGCATCTTAACCGGGGGCAGGCCTTCGAGCGCTTCGGCCACGGCTTTGTTGGAGACCTCCCACGCTTCTTCGAGTGTCTTGCCCCGGACAAGCTCCGTTGCCATGCTGCTCGACGCAATCGCGGCACCGCAGCCGAAGGTCTTGAACTTCGCATCGGTGATGATGTTGTTCTCGATCTTCAGGTAGATATTCATAATGTCGCCGCAGACCGGGTTCCCGACCTCGCCAACGCCGCTCGCGTTCTCGATCTCACCCACGTTCCGCGGGTTCTTGAAATGATCCATGACCTTGTCACTGTACATTGCAGCCTCCATCCTTTCCGCTCTTATGATACAAGGGAGACATCTCCCGCAGGCGGGTGACCACCTTTGGCAGTACTTCAAGCACGAAGTCCACGTCCGCGTCCGTGTTCACATCACCCAGCGTCAGCCGGAGCGACCCGTGCGATATCTCCACCGGCAGACCGGTCGCGAGCAGGACATGGGACGGCTCAAGGGAGCCGGAGGTGCAGGCACTGCCGGTAGATGCGCAGATCCCCTCGTCATCCAGCCAGAGGAGCATCGACTCGCCCTCGATGAACTCGAAGCTGATGTTGATGTTGCCGGGCAGCCGCTTCCCGGGATGGCCGTTGAGGTAGGCATCCGGGATCTTCGCAACGATCCCCGAGAGGAGCCGGTCCCGCAGGGCACGGATACGCTTGTTGTGCCCTTCGATATCGGCAGTCACCAGCTCAATCGCCTTACCACAGCCGACAATGCCCACGATATTCTCGGTCCCCGCACGGCGCCGCCGCTCCTGGCCCCCGCCATGGACCAGGTTGTCGATCTTTGTCCCTTTCCGGATATAGAGGACGCCGGTGCCCTTCGGGCCGTAGAACTTGTGGGCGGAAAGGGAGAGCAGGTCGATGTTCTGGGCCTTCACATCGATTTGGACATTGCCGATCGCCTGCACAGCATCGGTGTGAAAATACACCTTGTGCTTACGGGCTATTGCACCCAGTTCCGCGATGGGCTCGATCGTACCGATCTCGTTGTTGGCGTACATGATCGAGATGAGAACAGTCTTGTCAGTAATGGCCTTTTCAAGATCGGCAGGATCCACGAGGCCGTACTTGTCGACCGGGAGGTAAGTGACCTCAAAGCCATTCTTCTCCAGGTACTCGCAGGTATGGATGACTGCGTGGTGCTCGATCTTCGTGGTGATGATGTGGTTGCCCTTCTTCTTGTTCGCGTATGCGACACCCTTGATCGCCCAGTTGTCGGACTCGCTTCCGCCTGAAGTGAAGTAGATCTCGTCCGGTTCGGCGCTTAAGGCCTTGGCCACCTGTGCCCGGGCTATATCGATCGCTTTCTTCGAGTCGCGGGCAATGTGGTAGATGGACGAGGGGTTGCCAAAGTGCTCGGTGAAATAGGGAACCATCGCATCCAGTACGTCTCTCTTGACGTACGTGGTGGCGGAATGGTCCATGTAGACGGTGCGTTTCTCTCCCATGCTCATCACTATATACCTGAATATGTGCGCTGGTCGTCTGATTATCCTTTCCTTAATGCCATTAAAATCCGCCATGATGCAGGAGTGCACCGGCCGACATGACGGGACTGCGCTAAGGTATTTGTGCTGCCACAACCAATTCACAATTGTGAATGCAATCTATTATGTCGGGAATGTAACAAAATAAAGGTTGTGTTGTGATGGAAGCTCCCTGTCAGAAGATCGTGTGGGACGTCCTGCCGGCCATCCGTGCCGCAATTGCGGTGGAACTGGTCAGGTGCGGGGTATCCCAGGTGGAAGCGGCGCGGATGCTCGAGATAGCACCCTCCGCAGTATCGCAGTACCTGTCAGGTAAACGCGGGTACAGGATTGAATTTGAGAACGATGTGAAAAAAACGATTGAACTGCTGGCACAGGACTTAAAAGAGGGAAAGGACCTCGACCTTGTCCAGCGCACCTGCGATATCTGCCATCAGCTGCGTGAAGGCGAGGAAGACCAATGTGGTGGTTCCATTGCCCCCCGTGAGCGGTGCGGTTCGTAAACCATATCATCCCCATAACCCCGTTTTTTCGTTCGTGATGTGACCATGAGTATTCCCGGGAAAAAACAGGCGCTTCTGGAGAATATCCGGAAGCACGGTTCCATGCTGGTCGCTTTTTCCGGAGGAACCGACAGCACGCTCCTTGCCACCCTTGCCCGCGAAGCATTGGGAGAGAAGAGCAGCTGCGTCCTTCTCGACAGCCCCGTGGTCCCACGTGCAGCGGTCGAAGATGCGAAAACGATCGCTGCGGAGCTCGGGCTTGCGCTCGATATCATCGCAGTCCCTCACCTCGAGGACGACACATTCTGCAGCAACCCGGAGAACCGGTGTTATCATTGCAAGAAGATCTCGGCATCATATCTCAGGCAGCGGGCAACAGAACTCGGCCTTGCCTGTATCGCCGACGGCATGAACGTCTCTGACACCCGCGAGCACCGCCCGGGCCTTGCCGCCTCCACGGAGGAGGGAATTTTTCACCCGTTTATCGAGACCGGGTGCACGAAACTGGACATTCGGGATATCGCGAGGGAGTGTGGCCTCGCGGTCTGGCAAAAACCATCCGCAGCCTGCCTCTCTTCCCGCATCCCGTACGGCGACCCGATCACGCCGGAGAAGCTCCGGATGATTGAGGAGGCCGAAGCATACCTTGCAGATCGTGAATTCGGGCAACTCCGCGTACGCCTGCACGGGAATATTGCAAGGATAGAAGTACATAAAGAGGTGAGGGGAAGAATACTGGAGCAGATGGATGACATATCCGCACGCCTCCGGTCACTCGGGTTCTCCTACGTCACGCTCGACCTTGAGGGCTACCGCAGCGGCAGCATGGACGAGGTGCTGAAATGACGCGGTCATCAGGTCCTCCGGGAAAACAGAATATGACGGGCAACACCATGTTCAGGAGACTCCCCTGTATCAAGGTCGATGGCGAGAAAACAAAATCTGACCTCCACGAAGTGATCGAGGAGGTCCCGCTCGCCCTGTTCGTGAACGGGCGGCACGCGATGACGGCGATGATGAGCCCGGTCCAGCTCGAGGACTTCGTGACCGGCTACCTCTTCACCGAGCAGATCATCAAAGGCGTGGACGAGATCGAGTCGATCAAGATCGATAAGAACAGGATGAGCGTCATCACAAAGAACCTCTTCAAGGTGCTGGGCCCTAAGAAGACCATCCTCTCAGGCTGCGGCGGGAGCACATCCTTTATCGACACCGAAAAACTCCCGAAGATCCATTCCGATTATTCGATCAGCACCGCAGATATCTGGACAATGGGAAAGGCAGTCCTGAACTCCGAGCTCCACATTACAACGGGAGGGATCCATATCGTAGCGCTTCTTGACCGGCAGAAGGTCATCTCCGTATCCGAGGACATCGGGAGGCACAATGCCCTTGACCGGGTGATCGGGTACGCACTCAGGTACAAAATCGACCTCTCCCGGACCTACGTGATCGTCTCCGGGCGGATCTCTTCAGAGATGGTGCGCAAGTGCCTTATTGCAAATATCCCCATCATCGTCTCCCGCGGGGCGACAACCACGCTTGCGGTGGAAACTGCAGAAAAGACCGGGCTGACCGTGGTCGGGTTTGCGCGGAGCAGCAAGATGGTGATCTACACCCACACGGAACGCATCGAAGGGGCAGTCCCCGCCCCGCAGTGATTATTGAGATAGGGTCTTTTTCAGGGTGCAGAGCTGGCAGATCTCCCCGCTGCACGAGTCCCCGCATTCCCTGCAATGACGGACCGGTTCCTCTTCCAGCCTGCCGGCACACTGCGCCTCGATCCTGGTTTTACTCTCCATCAGGTGCAGCATCGTGCCGGGGTATTTCGATTCGAGCGATGCAAGCATACCCCGTACCTCTCCGCGGAGGGCGTGGACCGCATACGGGCATTCGGGAAGGTCTGCCCATGCCCCGTGCAGCATGAGGTACACGGCAATTTCCTTCTCTGATATGAACATGAGGGGCTTGATGCGGGGGATGAACCGTCCTTTTGAATCGCTGCCGGAGTCCCGCACGAGCCGGGGCAGGTCGCCCCGGAGCACGTTCATGAAAACCGACTGCGCCTCGTCATCAAGGTTATGTCCGGTGGCAAGTTTTGTTGCGCCCGCCCGGTCTGCCGCAACATTGAGCGCCTTCCGCCGCAGGATCCCGCAGACGCTACATGCCTCGGGTTCCCGGCCCTTCAGGAACGCATCGAGCGTTCCTCCAAAGAGTTCGGTAAAAGAGATGCTGGCATGATCCAGCCCGTACTGCATGACCAGCCGGTCTGCTGAACGGATCGTATCCTCGCGGTAGCCGGCAATCCCTTCATCGATGGTGACCGCAGAGAGGCGGACGGAATCCCATGAGGGCAGGAGCCGGGCGAGGATCATCAGGAGGGCCGTGCTGTCCTTGCCGCCGCTCAGAGCAATGACCACGTGGTCGCCCGGGATGATCAGGTTCTTGGACCGGATTGTGTCTGCAACGCGCTTCTCGATATCTGCGATGAAATGCTCCCGGCAGAGGTGACGGCCGGTCTTTTTGTCATGGAAGACTGCAGGTCCACTACAGCGGTCGCACCGGGGTGTTTTTACCGGAACGTCATCGCAGGCCACAGCCTCATCCCCCGTGGGCGATCCGGATGATCCGGACCTCATCCGTGTTCTCCACAACGGCATCTTCCGTAACCAGCGTTCCGTTCCGTGCAACGATCACCCCGACTGGATCGAACCCGAGATCGCGGACGAGCGTTTCAACCGTCACCGGACCGGGTCCGGCATCGCGGCAGCTCTTGTCCGGAAGGATGATCTTCATACAATAGTCAGGTACTGGGAGGGCTTTATGCATAAACATCCGCTTGGAGGGCGCTGCCCGGGAGCGTCGGTTTAATAAAAACCTGCGATGAACTGGATACAGGATTATGGACAGGATGACGGGTTCTGCGCATATCGTTGAGGAGATCGCGAGGCTCAAAAAAGAGCAAAACGCGATCCTCCTCGTCCACAACTACCAGCCGGCGGAGGTCCAGGACATTGCTGACATCACCGGCGATTCGCTCGAACTCTCCCGGGCTGCTGCGACCATGGAGGGGGATGTCATCGTCTTCTGTGGCGTGGACTTCATGGCCGAGACCGCCGCGATCCTCTCTCCCAATAAAACCGTCCTGCTCCCCGCGGAGGAAGCCTGCTGCCCGATGGCGCAGATGATCTCAGCAGATGAACTGAGGCTTGCAAAGGAGCGACACCCGGACGCGGCGGTGGTCTGCTACGTGAACTCTTCGGCCGACGTGAAGGCCGAGAGCGACATCTGCTGCACGTCATCGAACGCAGTGAAGGTCGTCAACTCCGTCAAGGAGGACACCATCATCTTCGTCCCCGACCGGAACCTCGGGCAGTACGCCCAGCGGTTCACGAAGAAGAAAATCCTCCCGTGGGAAGGGTTCTGCATTGTCCACGACCGGATCACCCCGGCACAGGTACACGAGGCACGGGCTGCCCACCCGGACGCCGTCCTCCTCGTCCATCCCGAGTGCCGGCCGGAGGTAATCGACCTCGCCGACCATGTCGAAAGTACCTCCGGTATCATCCGCCAGGTATGTGCATCAAAAAAGAAGGAGTTCATCATCGGGACAGAGAACGGGATCCTGCACCGGCTCAAAAAAGAGTGCCCGGATAAGTGCTGTTATCCCCTCTCAACAGATGCAATCTGCCGGAACATGAAGAAAACAAACCTTACCAAGGTTCGCGATTCCTTACAGACGCTCCGGCCCCGCATCACCGTGCCGGAAGATATCGCAGACCGGGCACGGGGCGCGATCGAGCGGATGCTTGTACTCTGACCCCCATAAAACACCGGAGGCTTTTGACCATGACAGACAGTGAACTTATAGAGATGTACGGAAAGATGGTTCTCGCTCTCGACCAGATCGAGCGCTGCCGGGAATTTGCAGCAATCATCCCGGAAGTACGGTCGAACCTCGTCTTTGCCCGGGAGAATGCAAAGACCCGCGACGATGTACTTGCCGTTGATGGCAGGATCACCGTTGTTAAGGGCATGCCCCATGCGGCGGGAAAAACAGTGTTCGGTGCATCCAGCCACATGGCACGGCTGATCGTCGAATACCGGAAGTATGACCCATCGGTACGGGCAGGGATTGATTTTGCCAATAACCCTGACTTTGCCCGGTGGCTCGAGCAGTATTGCGCAAAGAACGGGTGGGCGTTCAGTGTCATTGACCGGAGGAACGAACCGGACGAGATCAAGGAAGCGGAAGGTGCATCCATGCCATGGAAAGTGAAGGAGGCCGTACGGGCGGCGGGAGGCAGGCCCCCGAAGATCTTCTACGAGACCGGTGCAATAGGGAAAGAACCGGTCTCGGTCCTGGTTGGCCGGGACCCGCTTGAGATTGCCGGACAGATCTGCACAATCGCGAAGTTATACCATGACCGCAGGTAACCCCAAGATCGGGAAGATCGATCACCGGCTGTTCACTGAATTCCTCCTCCACCGCCTCGGCAAGAGCGACCCGTCGGTCATTGTCCCCCCGAGGACGGGGATCGATGCGGGGGTCGTGGATATCGGCAACGGGAACGTACTGATTATTGCCGAGGACCCGATCTTTGCGGTACCGAAACAACCGCTCGATATGTTCGGCTGGTATACGGTCCACATCGGCGCAAGCGACGTGGCGGTCATGGGTGTAAGGCCGCAGTACATGACCTATTCGCTCCTCCTCCCGCCGGAGACCAGCGATGCTGATTTCCGGACCATCGTTGATTCGATCCACCGGACCGCCGTTGAACTGGGAATCGCCATTGTCGGGGGGCATACCGGGTACTACCCCGGGTTTGCAGCCCCGACCATCGGGGGAATTACCGTCTTTGCCATTGCGGCGAAGGACTCGTACGTGACGCCCGCGGGAGCACGGCCGGGCAATGACGTGATCCTGACCAAGGGGCCGGCCATCGAGACTGCCGGAATTCTCTCGGTCCTGCGCGAAGCGGATTTACAGAAGAACTACCCGGATGAGTTGATCCGCAAGGCACAGGCACTCTGCCGGCAGATGACCGTGGTTGAAGATGCGCTCACGGCAATGGCTGCCGGGGGAGTCACCGCCATGCACGATGCCACCGAGGGGGGTGTGATCGGCGGCCTCTTCGAGATCGCCGATGCAAGCGGCGTCGGGATGATTATTGACGAGTCGCGCTTCGTATACCCGGAAGAGGTGAGGATGGTATGCAAGACGTTTGGCATCGATCCCGTAGCCGCAATCGCCGAGGGATCGCTCCTTATTACTGCGGACCCGGCCAGTTCAGGAAAGATTATCGATGCGCTTGCCCGGGCCGGTATCCTATCCTCGGTGATCGGGACCGTTACTGCCGATCCATCGGAACGGATCATGAAACGACGGGACGGCACGAGCATTCCCCTCGCGATACCTGCACAGGACCCGTTCTGGCCGGTCTTCTTCGAGAGCGTTGTATAATCCCGTTACACCTGCTTTTTTTGCGCCATTATCTTGTTGTATGTCTCCTCGCCCACGCACTCTTTCGCGTACTTGCACCACTGGACGCAGGATATGGTATCGTTGTATACGACAAAACCGCAGTTGCTGCACTTCACCAAGATATCGTTTGAGAAGAGTTCGACTTCCTCACCGCACTGCGGGCACTTTTTAATAGCAAGCGTCGGGGTGCGGAGGTTTGCGGCACCGGGGCAGTGGTCGAGCATATACAATAATCACCGTTCCGGTATTTTGAAGTACGGACAGGCGGTCATGCAGGCAGTGCAGGTTCCCCGGATCTCAACGCAGGAGACCGCCGTGTTCAGGAGCACCGTGATGAGCCGTGCACTGTACCTCCCCCGCATCAGCCGCCATGCAAGGGGACGAAACAGGGTGGGGACGTAATCGGTGAGGTTACGGCATAAGGTCTGCGTCACAACCCCGTCATGGATCGCTCCCGCTTTACAGGCAGTGACGCACCGGTTGCAGTGCGTGCAGGCCGCAGTGCCGTCCGAAGTCGGGAAGGGTCCGATGACCTCGTCCGTGAGAACGGCGGCGAGTGCGAGCCGGTTGCCATACCGGGGATGGATCAGGAGCCCGTTATCACCAAGGGTGCCAAAGCCGGCATCCGCAGCGCAGTGCTTGAGCGAGAGCCGGCCCCGGAGGATCCCGTCTTCCACAACAAGGTGGTGGAACGGGACGATCGCAACGGATCGCGAACCCCACCGTTCGAGCAGATCGCGGAGAGCATACGTCGTGGATTCAAGGGCATGCTTGATCGCGTTCGTCTCTTCGGACTGCTCCCGCTCCGTGCCGGAGAAGAAGCGGTCCGGCATTACGACCCCGAAGATGATGATCGTCCGGCAGCACGGGAGAAGGTCGCGGGGGTGCCTGCCTGCCGGTGCCCCGATAGCTGCGACATCGGCGACACAATAGGCCGTGATGTGCCGGCCGGAAAAGAAATCCGCAAGAGTGTCGGGGCTGACGGGAACGGATGCGGGGCTGCTCATGGGATACCGTACCGTCCGTCACGCAAGCCCATAAAGGGGGCGGATCAGGCCCTCGTCGTCTGCGGCCGGGTTATTGACCCGGTCGGAGACCGCCGTTTTCTCCATCGCAGATGCAGGGTAGGGCGCAAGGATTCCGGCCAGCTCCTGTGGGGCGAGCGGCTCGTGGGAAAGCCAGCGCTGCTCGTTCTCCCGCGAAAGGATCACCGGCATCCGGTCATGGACTTCGCCCACCAGGGCGTTCGGGCCGCAGGTGATGATGGTGTAGGTCAACACGGACTGTCCGTCCATACCCTGCCACGTATCATACAGCCCGGCGAATGCAAAGAGCGGGCTCTCCGGCAGGTGAAAGTAAAACGGGACTTTCCGCTTCCCTTCCTTCTTCCACTCATAGAACCCGGACGCCGGCACGAGACAGCGTCCCGTTGTCAGGAGGGCCCGGAACACCTGCTTCTCCGCAAGCGTCTCTGCCCGGGCATTGATCGGTTTCTGTGCAGGTCCCGGATCATTTGTCCAGCGGGGGACCAGTCCCCATCGCATCAGGGCGATCTCATCCTCCTCCTTCCGGACAATGACCGGCATCTCGCTCGCGGGACTGACATTGAAATGCGAGCGGGCGCCGATCATCGGGTTGTGCACCCGGAACCGGTTGCCGAGGTCGTCGATACAGACGAGCGAGTACCTGCCGCACATCATTCACCTTTTCTCCTCCACCCGTTCATCAATCTTGCGATAGACCCCGGCCACTTTCACCCCCCGCCAGCCTGAGCCTTATCCATATCAGTGCAGCAGGGATCTGGTGCCATGCTGATAGAACTCTCGCGAGGGGTGACCATCCACCCGGGCTCATTCACCGCCGTGATCGCACCGGAACGGAGGATCCTTCTTGCCCTCAACGGCAACAAAGACCTCCAGCGCTTCCTCTTCCTTTACGTCAGCGGGAACTACTCGCGCCTCCTCACCGGGATCAGCCGCACGTCCGGCAACTTCGAGGTACGGAGGCCTTTTACTGCCGACCAGCTCCTCTCCGTGATCAACGAATCGGGCCACACGATCCTCTTTGTCGAGCACGACCCGACCCTCTTTGACGGTGCGGAGCGGCTGTACGAGCCGGTGGCATCGGCACTGAAGCAGGCCGGGCGCGAGGCGCTGGTGCTCCTGTGGGCACCGGCAAACGACCGGTCGTTTGCGGCACTGGCCCGCAGGGCAGACCGGATCATCGAGATCATTGCCGAGGACACGGGTCCAAAAGGGTACGGGCTTCCCGGGCGCAGGCCCGGCCGTGCGGGCAGCGGTGCTCCCGGGGCACAGCGGACGCTGGAGGTGTCATGAATGGGCAGGAGTTTTGCGAGTATACGGCAGGGCGTGAAGGGCCTCTCAGAGCACTGGGCCCGGGTCCCGCATGCGCTCAGGCCGGAGGACCGGGCGCCGGCGGAACACCTTGTGGCAATCACAAAACGGCATTCGAGTGCAGCGTTCTTTGGCTGTGACGACCCGCTGGAGGCGGCGGTCTTCTCATCGCTGGTCGAGATCGCCCGTCACCACGAGAAGATCACCCGTGATGGGGAGGAGGCGCCCGGTGTGGGTCCTTGACTCGGCATACCGCAGCGGGGGGGTCGATCTCTGGGGTAAAGAGGGATCGGGCAGGGTGCAACGGGTCCACCACGAGTACAACCCCCCGTTCTTCTTCTGCCTTCCCGACCCGGACGCCTACCATGAGATGACCGAAGCGCTCGAAGAGGCTTACCGTGCGGAGCCGTGCACGTTTGCAACCATCTTTGGTGAATGCGAGGGATTCAGGGTCTTTGCCGGGCGCCCGGTGGCAGAGGCGATCGAGCAGCAAACGGGATTTGCCGCGCAACTTTTCAACGTGGATGTGCGGCGCGACCAGCGCTTCATGGCAGAAGAGGGGATCATTCCCTGCAGCACGGAGATGCGCACCCGGTTCTCTCCGGAGATCCCCCATAACCTGGAGATCATGGAGATACGGATCGCTGGTGACCCCTCCCTCTCCCGGACCTGCACGGAGATCTCGGTTGTCCACGGGCGCACCGAACGCCTCTTTGGGGATGAGCGCGAGGTGCTCTCCGATCTCTTCTCCCTTGTTTCAGCGTATGACCCCGATGTCGTCCTCATGGCCCATGCCGACCGCTGGATGACCATACTGCAGGAGAAGGGGCGCAGGGCCGGGTTCACCCTCCCGTTCAGCAGGAACGGGAAGTACCGCACCATGGGCTCGCGTTCATACTGGAGTTACGGCAGGGTCGAGCACAAGAACGCGGCACTCATCCCAGACGGCAGGATCTTGATCGACACCGAAGAGTCGTTCGTGTACAACGAAGGCGGCCTTGGCGGTGTCCTCATGGCTGCCCGGCTCTCGGGGCTCTCCCCGAGCCTTGCATCCCGGCTCACCCCGGGCACGCTCATCTCCTCGTACGAGACCTACGAGGCGGTGCGGCGGGGGATCGCGGTGCCGTTCCGGAAGAGCGACGCAGAAGCATTAAGGAAACTCGCTTCGCTCAGGACCGGTGACCGGGGCGGGATGATGTTCCAGCCGGAGCCCGGCATCTTTGAGGACGTGGACGAGATCGATTTCACCTCGATGTACCCCTCCATCATTGTCAGGGCAAACCTCTCCCCGGAGACCATTGCTGACCCGGAGACGGCGGAGCGGGGCTTCCTCCCCATTGCCCTCGAACCGCTGCTGAACATGCGGATCGCGATAAAACAGCAGAAGAAGACCGATCCCTCAGTTGCCGGCATCGATGCAATCCTCAAGTGGATGCTCGTCACCTGCTTCGGCTACACCGGCTACAAGAACGCAAAGTTCGGCAGGATCGAGGTGCACGAGGCAATCACCGCCCGGTCCCGCGAGATCCTGCTCCAGGCAAAAGCGGCTGCGGACGAGATGGGCTTCACCGTGCTGCACGGTAACGTGGACTGCCTCTGGGTGCAGGGTCCGCGGGCCCCCGCACTGCAGGAGCGGATCACCCGGCAGTCGGGGCTCCTCACCGAGGTCGAGCACCTGGACTGGATCGTCTTCCTCCCGCAGAACGATGGCTCCGGGGCATACACCCGCTACTATGGCAGGCATCCGGACGGCAGCGTCAAAGTGCGGGGCATTGCCGCACGCCGGCACGACACGCCGGAGTATATCCGGAAGATGCAGGCCGAGATGTTTGCCGTCATGGGCAGGGCAGGGTCGATTGCGGAACTTGAAGGCGTGTGGGATGATGTCCACCGCATTTACCGGGATGCCGCGGCACGGCTCCCGTCGGCACCCGTACAGGAGATGGTCATCAGTCGGAGGATCAGCCGGCTGAAGTATGCCCACCGCTGCATCGAGGGGGCAGCGGTCGTTGCGTACCGCCAGAGGGGGACTGATATCGCGCCTGGCATGAAGATCCGGTATGTTGTGCGGGACGCCCGTACGTACCAGGTCGACCCGGCAGGGGATGCAGAGAACTTTGACATCCCATACTACCGACAGCTGCTGGAGAAGGCATGGAAAGAAGTCGCGTACGCGTTCACAGCAGGAAGGGAGCCCGGGAACCGGCCGTTTATCTGCCCGGATTACGGGCAGGTGGCAACCGGCCCGTAGCCGCTACGGGCAATGCATTCAGGCAAAGATGTATGTGGGCAGGTCACCAAGTATCCGGCAGGCTATGGCCGGACACTCCCTCATCACTACAGTAAAATACGTTGCCGGAACGAGACCGGCTTTTCATCTTTCAGAGATTATTCCTTATCTCGACGACCCGGTGTCGGTCGACGAGATCTACCGGATTATCTCCCCGGAATTGCCCCGATTGGGCCTTACCGCAAAAAAGACCGGCGATGATGTTGAGATCTCGCGGGTCCTTCCCGGTCCAGCATATATCCTGAATGACCGGGAGCAAAAGCGGATCGATACATTCCTTGCCGGGCGGGAGATACCGGTCACCCTTGCGGAAGCGATCGAACGGTACATCACCAAAAAGGCAGCGAAGGACTGGAATGATCCCACGGTCATCGAACGGCTCCGCAAGGCGATCACTGCGCAGAAGGACGACTACTGGAAACCCTCGCACAAGCGGTCCCTGCGGTACACGAAGGGGTACCGCGTGCTCGGCTACCTCGCGTACCACTTCCCGGTCTATTTCATGCAGACAGAGCACCTGCTCGCGGGGCTTGCCCGTGACGGCCTGCTTAAGAAGAGCATGACCATACTCGATGTCGGTACCGGACCGGGGGTTGTCCCGCTCGCTATCGCCGATCTCTGGTCGCGGCTCGATGGTGCCCGTGCTGCCGTTTATTCCATCGAACGCTCGGAGGAGCATATCGAGGCGTTCCTCTCCCTGCGGGACGCGTTTGTGCCCCGGGGAGGACCCGTCTCGATTAAGCCTCCCGTAAAGGCGGATATGCTGGAACCGCTCCCCTCCACCCTGCCGGAAAAGTTCGATCTCATCATCTTCTCCAACGTTCTCAACGAGTTGCCGGAGAGTCCGGTGGAGACCCAGGCAGGGATTGTGGAGAGGATAACGGAACGGCTGGCCCCCGAAGGGACGGTCCTGATCATTGAGCCCGCTGACGAAGATAATTCCACCCGCATGCGGACCCTTACCGCTGAGCTGCACCAACGCGGGATTTTTATCCATGCCCCCTGCTCGTTCATCCGTGGAACCCCCTGCACAGCCCCCCGTTGCTGGAGTTTTACCACAGCCCCGGTCATCCGGCCGACACGGCTGATGGAGGCGCTCGCCCGGTGCGAGGAGTCATACCGGTACGTGAACATCGATATCAAGTACAGTTATGCCATGTTGCGGAAGGACGGTGTCCGCAGGGACGGGTACCGGGTCTCCCCCGGCTCGAAGTTCCTTCGGCTCTCAAAACTGCACAGTGCCGTTGAAAAACGGGTCAATGTCGCGGTCGTGAAGATGAGCGGGGAACTGGGGGATGTAAAGAACCACCTCTTCAAGGTCTGCGACGGGACGGCAAAGACGCCGGTTTATGCGGTCCTCCCCGCATTCCATATGACACCCGGCAACGAGGCGCTCAGGTCGGCACCGTACGGCACGGTGCTGGAGATGAGGGGCGTGCTGGTCCGGTACAACAAGGCGCATGATGCCTATAACCTTCTCGTGAGCAGGAACACGGAGATACAGATACCGGGTGCGGACGACCAGTAACGGTTCTGGCGTGAAAGCGGTTTTAGGGGACTGTAGTGATTATTATCAGGGAGCCCTACAGTAAATACAAGTATACAACAGTGGGGCCCTATGGATAACCTGAACCTGGACAGTGGTGAGTCCGCCATTTATACAACACAGGAACTCATCATTGATGGCATCGGCTACGTGGCCATCCTTACCGGCAGCAGGCTCATCCTCATCGATAACGATTCGGGCATCCCGCGGGAGAGTATCCCCTATGCCGGTATCACCCTTGCGGTTGCAGGCACGAACCGGCTGCGTGAACCGGTGATACAACTCACGGTCAGTGCGCCGGACGGGAGTGCCCGCGAGATCGAGCTCATTTTTATCTATCAGGATGCCCACAGGAATTTCCAGAACCGGGACAGGTGCATGGCGGTCATCAGGGACCAGGGGGTCCCGGCCCGGCTGGAACCGTATCGTGCCACATCATCGTCAATCAGCAGGAAGGAGAGCATGGATGCCGGGACACTGGAACTTGATCAGCCGTCAGGCCGCCCGGCTGTCCCGGAATGGACCATCTATGGCATGGGGCAGGGCAGTAAAAATACCCTGCCGGAAGAACCCCCTCCGACGTCACCGCTTGTTACGTTCATTGTGGTGATCCTGGTTGCCGCCATCTTTATCGCGGCGATGATCGTCCCGATACCGGGGCCAGGCGGGAACCCGGGGGAGTCGCAGCAGGCCCCGGTAAAAACCAGTGTTACCGCGATACCAACCCCTGCGCCAACCGTGACCTCCACCCCGGTGGCAACTCCCGTACCGGTTGCTACGCTTCAGCCCGGTGCTGTACCGCCAAACGGCATCTGGGTGAAGATATCGTACCCGGGGAGTTATGCGGGCTCTCTCTCTGCCGGGGGATGGCGAATGGATGTGGACAGTGATGGGACACAGATGTACCAGCTGCCGGTTCAGGACACCGTTGTTGACGGCTTCATTGAGAAAGCGGATGGGTCAGGGGATACCCTGGAAGTGGAGGTCTTTAACGGGGGCATACTGGTCGAGAGATATGTGACAACCAAACCCCGGGGCCTTGTTGAGATGCATGTCGCGGTAGGGCCGGCGATTGTAAACACGACCCTGCCCGCGCCACCATCCGTGCCTGTCGTGCCTGTCGTGCCTGTCGTGCCTGTCGTGCCTGTGATGACTACCCCGGTCCCGGTTGCTTTCCCGTCCCAATATGAGATACCTGCGACTGGCGTCTGGGTGCATGTTTCCTACCCGGGGAATTACACCGGCTCCATCAGTTCAAACGGACAGCGGCGGGAGATCGACGCCTCCGGGGACCAGAGGTACCAGTTGGTGATGAAGAGCGGGATGATCGATGGTGTACTGGAGAAAGCGGACGGATCCGTGAATACGCTGGAAATCGGGGTCTACAAAGACGGGACGCTGCTCGATCTCGCCAATACCTCCACACCACGGGGAGTTGCGGAGATCCATACGACACTATGAGGGGAGTGCCGGTAATAATTCGGAAAGAAAAAAATTAGGTGATTGTGTAACATCCACCAAAAGTTCGATAAACCTGAAACAAAAATTTTATTACCGCTCTTGGGGGCTCCGGCAAGCCTCCGCCCCCGCCGCTCGGGCATCCCCCGGTTGCGATAGTGCCGTATTACCACAACCTGTGTGTGCCCCCGATAGAGGTAATACCGAGGCATCGCAATGCGCCCCGTCCCCCCTCGGGGGACTGGCGGCGCAAGAGGGGGGCTGCATTTTTTGTGTTCTCCGGAGCGCAAATCTCAAAAAAAATCCTGAATTGGCTCAATACTAACCATGGGTTAGTGGTGGACTTTACCTAATCACCAAAAATTAAAACGGGTAATCATCAGCGCTGCTGAAATACGTTTCAAGATTCTTGAATGTTACCGTAGTCCCGCCACTGGTGACATCGAAGCCATCGCGGGCGATCACGACGCCCTCGAAGAATCCCCCGTTAAAGGTCACCTTCCCGTTGGGCGCAAATAACACACCCCGGATGCCACTGCCGCCAAGTCCGGTAATTGAGATATCGCCCGTGCTCGCGATAATGACTACATCATTTACCGAGGATGTCCAAGAACCTGATGCATAACTGTTGGCAAAAATTTTCAGGTTGTTTGTCAAAGGTCCGCTTGGGACATATCCACGCGCCGTATACCAATCTGCAGATTTTACCGAAGGTATCGCCGCGTCTGGCATGGTGAACCCTGGTACGGTATCCTGGTGGACGCATTTGTCTAAAATTGCCTGACTGAAGTATGCGGGGGCATGGAGCGTGCCGGTGTAGTAGATATGTGCACCATCGGCAAGCCATGGTGTCCAGTCTAAGGTAAGGTCACCATCAACGTACACGTTTCCATGAATCCGTGCATCTTTCAGTCTGAAATTCCCCCGGACGTACACATCGCCGTAGATATCCCGTGATCCGCTCAGCAGGTTCATATCGCCGGTGACATAGATATTCCCGGGATTGCTTGCCGATCCCAGACCTGCACTCCCGCCGTCAAGGATAACGTCCCCGTCAATGTAGATGGTGTTGACTGCGATTGAGGTACCTCCATTCAGGTCACTGGTTGTCAGGGATTTTGTGAGGACAACGGTGGCATCAGGCCCGGCAACATTGGCACCGGAGAAGCTTAACTGACTTCCGTAGACAAAGACATCCTCCTCGATGACATAATTTACAAAAGGAATATCTGTTATCTGGATGTAGTCCATCCTCATCATCGTATTGGAACCGGCGGTATTTGTCGCATTCAGGATTACGGAATAATTTCCCGGCGATACGTAAGTATGCTGCGGGTTTTGCAGGGAGGATACATTGCCATCGCCAAATGCCCACGACCATGATGTCGGATTGTATTCAGAGAGATCCGTGAACTGCACAGTCAGCGGTACGAAACCGGATGAGACATTAGCGGTAAAATTGGTGACAGGAACAGGGGTGCTCGATACCGTAATGGTTTTTGTTGCGGTGCTGTTGCCAAGGCTGTTCTGAACGGTCAGCGTCACTGTGTAGGTCCCGGATACGGTATACGTGTGTGCCGGGTTCTGGACAAGGGATACGGATCCATCGCCAAATGCCCATGACCATGAGGCAGGACTGTTTGTTGAGGTATCGGTGAACTGCACTGCCAGCGGGGCGGTACCTGATGAGACATCGGAAATAAAGGAGGCTACGGGAGCTGACGGACCTAAAGAGCTGCCCGGTGTACTGTTCGAGGCAAGAACAGATGTTGCGGACCCCCCCAGATACATTACCTGGACGTAGGATGAGGGCGACAGGTCGTTCATGGCAATAGTGAGTGTGTCTCCGATTGCCCAGTTGCCGGTCGGCGATGGAGATTTTATAACGGAACCAGAGGGTATTGTGTTGCCGTTTACCCGGATCTGGTAGTATCCTTCCGGTATGGGATCTCCACCGTCGTGAAAAATAGTGATAACGTTACCGTTTGAAGCGAACTGAAAATTTACCGCTGGAATCTTATGGGGCTGGGGCTGGGAAAACATGAAGACGCCGATGAGGGCAACTGCGCTGACAAAGATTGCAACAAGGACAAGCACACCGATCATTTCGGCAGCGGCAGAATCATCGTTTCGGGCTGGGATCAAGAGACGTTTGCCGGACATCCTGCGATCACCAGGTCACGCTCTGTGCATTGCCCATGAAATAGACACTGTTCGAGTTCGGATCGTATTCCAGAACGAATAATCCGACACCGACAGGCCTGATGTTCTGGACGACAACGGTATTGGAGCTTACTCCATCAATTATTATTGTCCCATTGATAACGAGTCCCGTATAGTAGCCCCCCTGGGTGGTCCGCAGGGTCAGCGTTGATCCTACATCGTTATAGCCGGTGATCCAGGTATGATATAATCTCGTGGAAGAAGTATTTGACCAGAGTCCGGTACTCTTATGTCTCCAGTACACATCCACACTATTGGAATCCGGGGCCGTAAATTCCCAGATCTGGTTACCGATCCCGAAGATCTTCCATGTCCCGGGATTGCTGTTTCTCTGTGTGATGAGAAGAGTATCGCCAATTCCAAGATTTTGGGGGGTTGTAGTATCATACGCGATGGTTGATCCTGAACCGGTGATATTGAGCAGGAGATAGGTGTTTTGATCGATAGTTGCCTTCCCATCGCGGTAGAAATTTATCGAGTTTGCCCCCACAACATTCGCAATCACCGGTCCGACTGTTGACGGGGACTGGTTCATCGCAGCGCCGATCACGGATACATTGCTCAGGACCGCGCCCAGTACCTCCTGGGGGTCCGAACCATTGATACAGACAATGGGGGCTGACGTAGTTCTGACAATAATATCCGGGGCAACATTCCCGGAAGGTACTGAAACGTTGGCCGATGCAGAGCCAATCACCGAAGAGCCCGTTCCCGTCTGGTTGTAGACAAGGTAAATACGCTGCGGGGCCTCCCCGGACGAGAGGGGGACTAACAGGTTCTTTCCGAGCGACCACTGGTTCCCGCCGCCCGCAACCGAATACGACTTTATATTCCCGTCGACATAGACCGAGAAACTGCCGGCCGTGAGGGTGTCACCGCCATTGTGCGTGAGGTAGAGGGTCGGGGGAACATGGTTGTCGGTGCCGACCATGAAGTTGACATTCGGGACCTTCACGGGGGTGGACTGCGAGAAGAGGGCTACCGCGACAACCGCCACTGCGGCTACGACGAGGCCGACCAGCAGGATCGCCCCTATCACTTCGGAGACCCCGTCAGCGCCACCATATCCGGGATGTACCCGTATCTTCGGGACTGCGATTTTCCGGGATGTCATGATATTCCCGAGGCGATATTGTTGAGGGTCACAACGTAATCGACCGTCTGCAGGGTCAGGTAGACGTCAGGGTTTGAAGGGGATGTGTAAGGCCCGTTAATCAGCATGAACGCCTTCCCCCGTTTGGTCACGGGGTCCTCGACAACTTTGAACGAATACCATGAACTATCGGTGATGTTGCCCCGGATCCGTGTCTCATTCAGCACGCCCATCCACGTCAATGCCGTCGGTTTATCGGCAACATCGACCGAGATGTTCACCCACGTGTTTGCCTGGAGGGTTGCAATCCGTGTCGGGGTCCGCACCTGGGAATCGACACGGACGGGGCCCTTGCCGCCGATCGAACTCCCACCCAGCACCCGGATCGGGACAAGGTTCACGGCAGCCACATCGACCGTTCCGTTGTTTGCCTTCGCAAGGGTAAATGAGGGAGAGATACGGCACACCGAGCCGTTATCCTGCGAGAGGAATATCCCGCCGGTCTGGTAATAGTACCGCTGCTGGATCCAGTAATTGTTCATGGACTGGTATTCCAGGGTGCTCAGGTTGACCACCGTTGCCGTTGTTGCGGTACTGCTGTTGATGGTCAGTGTATCCCCGCCATCCCTGACGGCAAGGGTAGCCGAAGAGGCGATGGGATTGAGCATTGGTAAAAAGAGACCTCCTGCCTGTGAGTTCCCCCCACCCGTACCGAGATTGAAGGTGGTGGAGAGCGTGACGCCGGACTGGTTGTTTATCCAAAGGGAATCAAGGCTCATCTTGTAATCCGTGAACCGGTCCTTGACGGCATTCATCTGGGTGATCTCCCCTTCCCGTCCGTTTACCGGGACAACATAGATCGCCCAGACAGAAAACGCGGCAACGACCAGACCAAGAAGCAGTACAAACCCGATCACTTCAGACAGGGCACAATCCCCGTTCTGCCCCGTAGCACCGTCTCTCATAACCTAATAACCCGTGTATGGTTATACCATAAAGGTTTTTAGTAACCGGTATATCGTGAAAGCCAGAAGAGGGAAAATCAGTGCGCAGGAAAAGACACGGACACCATACGTACCGGCTTTTCCGGGCTGCGGGGGTCGGGCGGTGTACTTCCGCATGGCAGGAGTGTGCACGGCATTTCTGAAATTACCCGACTGCTTCGAGGAAAATTCCCCCAAAATCCGCATTCCCAAAAGGCACAGGATTGGTCCGGAAAACACGATGTACACCGTCCGACCCCCGCACACCTCCATCGCGATTCCGTAAAAAACCTGCCATTTTCCTGTCGTAAAGATGTGCCGGGAAGGGGTCCTGCCCGGTGCGGGGGTCAGGCGGTGTACTTCCGGACGTGAGAAACGTCCCGGTATTTCCCAACATTGCATGGCTGGCAGAAGAAGAGTTTTGAATCACACGCACCAAATAGTATGATCGCTTTTCACAACCGGACCCTTCCGGTCAGCAAACAGGTGCACATACAATGACACTCTCCAAAGGCTGCGTGCTCTGCAACCAGGGCGCAAAGATGGTGCTCTTTGTTACGGGACGCTGCCACCGCTCCTGCTGGTACTGCCCCCTTTCATCGGAGCGAAAGGGGACGGACACGGTCTATGCCAACGAAGTGCCCGTCGATGTCCCGTCCCAGATCATCGAGGTGGCGGAGATGATGAGCGCACTCGGGACCGGTGTCACGGGCGGCGAGCCCCTCCTCGTCCTCGACAAAGTGACAGAATACTGCCGGAGGCTCAAGGACCATTTCGGCAACGACCACCAGATCCATCTCTACACTGCAAAAGCACCGGATGAGAACGAACTGGAGCAGATAAAGGGGCTCGTGGACGAGATCCGGTTCCACCCGCCGCGTGAGAGTTGGGACACGATCCTTGATACGGACTATATCCGGTCCGCAAAGAGGGCAAAGGAGATGGGCTTTGACATTGGGATCGAAGTGCCGGCACTGCCGGGTCTTGAACTGCTCATCCCGGCACTCCCGCACCTTGACTTTCTCAACATCAACGAGCTCGAATGGGGCGAGACCAACGCGTACCAGATGCGGGAGCGGGGCTACGAACTCGCCGATGAACTGCACAATGCGATTGACGGCGCAAAAGGGTGGGCTGAGGAATTGTGCCGGCACGACAAGGTGCACTGGTGCTCCTCGGGCTTCAAGGACTCCGTCCAGCTCCGTGAGCGGCTGAAGCGGATCGCCCGGAACACCGCCCGGCCATTCGACGAGATTACGGATGACGGCACCATCGTGTACGGCATCCTCGAACCTGTACAGGAACAAAAAGAGGCGGTCGCCCGGTTCTGCGGAGAGAGACTGGAACCGGACAGTTTCGAAGAGCACGGCGACCGTATCGAGATGGCCTGGTGGTTCCTCGAGAAGTATGCCGATGAACTGCAGGGAAAAAAGTACGTGATCGAGCGCTACCCGCACGGCGGGATGGTCGTGGAGATGACCCCGTTATGAACCTGCGTAACCTCATCGAACCGTTCTACGAGGGGCACCTCAAACGGCAGTGCAGGCATATCCCCAACCACATCGCGATCATCATGGACGGCAACCGCCGGTATGCGAAGATGCTCGGCCTCGACACTGCCGATGGCCACCGCGCCGGTGCCGACAAGACGGAGCAGGTGCTGGACTGGGCGCAGGAACTGGGCATCCGCCATATCACGCTCTATTCGTTCTCGACCGAGAACTTCTCCCGTAAGGATGATGAGGTGGGGTATCTCTTTTCCGTGTTCAAGGAGAAGTTCATCGGCGTGCTCACCGATGAACGGGTCAACCGGTACAGGATCCGCGTCCAGATGGTCGGGGACCCCTCAATGCTCCCGGAAGACCTCCGTCAGGCGGTCTGTGATGCGGAGGAAGCGACAAAAGACCACACCGGTTTCCACCTCAATATTGCACTCGCCTATGGCGGGAGGAACGAGATCGTCCTTGCCGCACGGCAGATCCTTGAGGAAGTCCAAAAGACCGGCACCGATCCGGAGAAGATCGATGTCCGCATGGTCGAGGAGCACCTCCACCAGGGAAAGGGCATCCCTCCTGTCGACCTGATCATCCGGCCCGGCAATGAATGCCGCACCTCGAACTTCCTGCCGTGGCTTGCCAACGGGCATGAATCGGCCGTCTATTTCTGCGCCCCGTACTGGCCACTCTTCCGGAAGATCGATCTCCTGCGTGCCATCCGCACCTATGACCAGAGGATGGCCACGAAGACCGTGTAAATTCCCTTTTGTGCACCCGGTGCCCGATCGCGTACTATATTTCTCTTGAACAACAGATCAACCACTGACCGTTTATGACGATAAGGAAGGGACAGGGTGAGAAATGGCGCCAGACCACCGTGGTCCTGAGGGCGGACATTCTCACAAAAGCGCAATCAGCCGGTATTGATATCAATGACCTATGCAACCGTGCGCTTGCGGATGCCACCGGGATACACTATGTCGTCCCGCAAAAACCTGATGCCGGATTTCCTGCGGCACCCGTCATCATCGCCCGCGACGGGGCTCACGCGGGAGGGGGGGCCATCCCCCCGACGGTCTTACCTGATGGCATCCACCCGGTCATAAACGCCGATGACCCCCGGGCGGCCACAACGGTAAAAGAGGTGCCAAGGTTACCGGTACAAAAAGTGCCTGTGGCGTTACCCGGCAGAATTTCCTCACCGGAAAAACCACGGGAGAAAGCGCCAGCGGTGCCGGATGTCTCCGTTCCTGTTTCACGCAGGGAGAAGACCGGAAAACCGGAGACAGGGCCAAAGAAGAAGGCGAAGGGCACCCCGATAAAAAAATTCATGGCAGATTGCGTTGTCCGTGAGGATACCGAAAACTGCCACGTGACAAAAGATCTCCTGTACCAGGCCTTCACCCGGTGGTGCCGGGAACACCGGATCACTCCGGTCCCCGACCGGAGGGCCGTCACGGTTACCCTCAAGAACCAGTTCGCCATGACAGAGAAGACGATCGGGGGAGAGCCCTCTTGGACGAACCTCCGCTTAAAATAGGGCGTTATTTCCCGAAACGCCGGATCCGCGCCTGGTAATCGCGCAGTACCCGCAGGAAATCGACTTTCCGGAAGAGCGGCCAGTTCACATCGGAGAAGAAGAGTTCCGAGTAGACCGACTGCCAGATCAGGAAGTCGGTGAGGTGGTCCCCCCCGCTCTTGATTACCATGTCCGGCGTGTACTGGAAGGTCAGGCAGGACTCGATCAGTTTCTCGTCAACGGCATTGGGGTCAACGTGGTCGCGTGCCATCTTCCGGATGCACGCGGTGATCTCTTCCCTCCCGCTTTTTCCGATCGCGACAATCACTTCCATTCCCTTACCGGAGACCTCTTCGTGGTCCCCGACATGCAGGCTGAGCCGGGCGATCGTGCTGATCTTCCGGATCGCCGGGAGGAACTGTTCGAGATCCTTTGGCGCCGTGGTCGCGATATGGAACATGAGGCCGTGGATGCCGGAGAGCGGGGGAGACCGTTGCCCCGAGACGTACGCATTGATCGTGTTGCACCAGGATGTGACCCGATAGAGCGAGTCCGGTGCGTCTGCAAGGTCCTGTCCGCTGATCATGAAACAGACCTGCGCAGGGAGTTCCGCAATCTGCCGCCTGAGCAGATGCGCATAGAGCCAGTAGATCATTCTTCACCCATTATTGACGGTTTAAGGTAAATATCCTTGAGGGTATGACGGGCCTCCCCCGACCAGTTCATGGTACCGCCATGTCCGGTCACATGAATGGACTGAGCACCCGGAATACAATAGCCCCGAGCACGATGGCAAGGCCGGTCTCCAGTGCCGAGATGGCGAGCGCCTTCTTCCAGCCGAACTCCTTTGCAAGGGCAAGGATGGTGGAGAGGCAGGGGACATACAGCATCGTCACGAGCGCAAAGACGATCAGCTGCACGGGGGTAAGGACCGTTGAGAAGACGGTGGTGCCGAAGAGTGCCGCGAGGGCGAGGATCGTCATCTCTTTGCGGATGATGCCAAAGACGAACACCACGCCGGTCATGACCGGGAGGCCGAGAAGGAGCACGGTAATCGGGGAGAGGGCGGTATTGATGGGTTCAAGGAATCCCATGGCGTACGCGGCGGTGATCACAATACTGCCGACAAGGTACGAGGGGAGCACGATCCCGATGAGCGAGCGGGTCCGTTGCCAGGTCTGCCCGATCACGCCCGGGATATGCGGGACATGGTAGTCCGGCATCTCCATGATCATGCCAACGGATTCTCCGGGCAGGAGCCGGAATGCGAGCCGCCCGAGGATGACGATCAGGACAAAGTCGAGGAGGTAGAGCGCGAGCGCCCACCAGATGTTCACGAATGCTGCAACAACGCCAAGGATCACGATTGTCCGGGCCGAGCAGGGCACAAGCGTGACAAGGAAGGCGGCAAGGAACTTCTGCTTGGGGGACTCGATAATCCGGCACGAGAGGCAGGCCGGGACCGTACAGCCGAACCCGAGGACGAGAGGGATGATCGCCTTGCCGTGCAGCCCCATCTTGTGCATGCCCCGGTCGAGCATTAAGGAGAAGCGGGTGAGAAAGCCCGAGTCCTCGATAAGAGCGAGGATGAGGTAGAACGGGATCACATATGGGATGATGAGCGTGAGAGCGGCAACGAGGCCGGTCCAGGCACCGTTAAAGACAATATCCGCAGCTGTGCCCTTGATCAAGGGATTGAGGGGGGCGATACCGGAGAGGAATGCCGTGAGGATCTCTGATATCCATGCACCGATAATGAATGTCCAGACCAGCAGTCCCCCGATCATGAGTGCAAGGAGGATATACCCCAGCACCGGGTGGAGTGCGATGCGGTCGATACGTTCCGTGAGCGAGATATCGTTGTCTCCAGGAGGGCGGATGGTCATCACTTCGGCAACCAGCTGTTCAGAAGCATGGTATCGTTCGGCGCTCATAACGGTGGCCGCAGGTTCCCCGTGGATCTTCTCCAGTTCCCTGCCGAACTCACCGGCAGCAGCAACGGCATCGGGCGCCAGTTTCCGTGCTTCCCAGACCGCGTCGGAATCGCCTTCAAGCAGCTTGATCGCCGTCCAGCGGGAGGGGTAACCTCCCGCACCACCGGGGAGCAGGTCCACGATCCGGGAGATCCGGTCTTCGACTTCCTTCCCGTAGGTGATGAGACGGGGGTGCGGGCGCGACCGTACCGCCCTGATAATCGCGTCGGAGAGCTCGGCAATCCCTTTCCCCTGGATCGCCACGGTAGGGATGACGGGTATCCCAAGCAGATCCGAGAGCCGGGGGAAATCGAGGACAATGCCTTTCTGTGCAGCCAGGTCCATCTGGTTCACGGCAAGGATGAGCGGGCTCTCCAGTTCCATGAGCTGGAGCGTGAAGAAGAGGTTCCGTTCAAGTGCGGAGGCATCGACCACGTTCACGACAACGTCAGGGTGGTCGTGGGCAATGAACTCGCGGGAGATCTGCTCTTCGGTCGAGAGGGCCGTGATCGAGTAGATGCCCGGGAGGTCGATAACCCGGATCCGCTGGCCACGGTGCTGGAGGAGGCCCTCCGCCCGTTCAACGGTCTTGCCCGGCCAGTTGCCAATCTCCTGGTCAACACCGGTGAGCTGGTTGAACGTGGCGCTCTTGCCAACGTTTGCATTGCCGGCAAGGGCAACAACGTATTCATCTTTTTTGGGAGACGGGAGTGAGTGTGTGCTGCACCGGTCACAGTCAGGGCACCCGCTCATCCGTGCTTCTCCCCGCAGGAATGTACAAAGATATGGTCGGCGATCGCGTGATCGATTGCAAGCCGGGTCCTGCGGACAGCGATCTCCACCGGCCCGAGCAGGGGGGCCTTGCGCACCAGCTGGATCTCGGTCTGTAAGGTGAGACCGAGGTCGGTCAGGCGCTGTATGACACTGTTGTCACCCCGGATAAACGCGATGGTGCCCTTCTGGCCGGGGCCAAGGGAGGTGACCGGTATGAGGGGTTCATCACGGCTGCAGGAAGCGGCCGGTTCCGGTTCATCAAGGCATGCAGAACAGCTCTCCACGTCACGGTCACAGGCTTCGATCAGGCTGCCATGGGGGCAGCGTGCCGGGGCCTTGAGCAGCTTACAGAGGGCGCATTCCGTCTCATCGGAGAGCGTGTGTTCCATCTTGCAGGCTTCATCGTGCACATTCTCCTCGCTGATATGGAGGACATCGGTCAGAAAGACCTCGAGGAGACGGTGGCGGCGCTTGACCTTCCGCGCCATTTCAAGGCCCTGATCCGTCAGGGTCGCACCCCGGTACGGTTCATAGTTCACGTACCCTTTTTCCGAGAGCACCTGGAGTGCTTCGGTGACACTGGCCGGGGAGACCTTAAGGCATTTTGCGATCGCCGAGGTCTTGGCTACCCCATGCTTCTCCTCGATATCGAGAATATTCTCTAAATACTCTTCCAGCTGCTCTGAAGCCATTATCCTATATTTAGGTCACCCTAAATTAATAAATTTTGGGCTCCCTAAATATCCGGGAGGGGCGGGAGACTGTGCAGTATAAGAAAAATCAACAGAACGCCCCGTATTCGGCCGTAACAGGGAAAAAAAGTGCCGGTGCGGCATTTCCTGCCAGACCAGACAGGAGAGATTATAAGTATTCTGGCGAAATTATCAAGCGATAGATGTATACGTATAAGTCAGGGATTGCGCAGATCGACGATATATCCGGGGGGTTTGATGCAGGCACCAACATCCTCATCCTTGCCCCGCCGATGAGTCAGGCCGATCAACTGGCATATGCACTGACAAGACCGCTTACGGGAGAATACGCAATCGTCCTCTCAACGAACGAACGGGCCGCAGAAGTAGTTGATGCCTTCAAAGCCGCCGGTGCCGACAAGCGGTTCATCGGGGTCATCGATGCGATCACCAAGAGTTCAACACCGAGTATCATCGACACACCCCGACTGATGTTCGTATCGAGCCCCACCGATCTTACCGGTATCGGGATAAAATTTTCCAATATGATCGAGACCATCTTCGAAGGTAACTTCTCCGAAGGCGAAGCCGGGCTCTTTCCGCCGCCCATACGCTTCTCGGTGAACTCCATCTCCACCCTCCTGATGTACCGCAGGCTCGAGGTCCTTTACCAGTTCCTGCACGTCCTTACTGCAAAACTGAAGAAGATCGAAGGTGTTGGCATCTACCTTCTCAACAGCGAGTCATTCGATGACAAGACGCTATCCCTGATCAAACAACTGATGCAGTGTGTGATCGAGGTCAAGGTTGAACAGAACATCAATTACATGCGGATTCGCGGGCTCCACGGGGTCAGCGGAGACTGGATGAAATTCACCATCTCAAAAGGACAGGTGGCCATCCTTCCATGATGCCGGTGTGGAACTAACAGGTGCCGGGGACCATGCTGACGTTTATCGGGCTCGGGCTCTTTGATAAAACAGATGTCTCGGAGAAGGGGCTCCGTCTCATCTGGTCTGCGGACCGGGTCTTCCTTGAGTGTTACACCTCGCGTCTCGGGGGCACGACCCGTGAGGAACTCGAAACGTTCTACGGGAAACAGGTCACCCCCCTCTTCCGGGACGATGTTGAGCAGCACCCGGATGAACTGCTTAAGGAGGCCCAAGAGAAGGATGTTGTCTTCCTCTGCGCCGGGGACCCCATGGTCTCGACCACCCATGCGGACCTCCGGATGCGGGCCGCTGCCCGGGGCATCAGGACGGCGATCGTGCATGCCGCATCCATATCGAGTGCTGTCTGCGGCCTTTCCGGCCTCCAGAATTACCGGTTCGGAAAGTCCTGCTCGCTCCCGTTCCCGCAGAAAAACTGGTTTCCGACAACACCGCTCGACGTCATCCTCCAGAACCTTTCACTCCGCCTCCATACCCTCGTCTTCCTCGACATCCAGGAAGAGCGGTACATGACGGTACCTGAAGCAGTCGGCCTCCTGGAACAGATGGCTGCAGAACGGAAGGCAGGGATCCCGCTCTATGTCGGGATCGCACGGGCAGGGTCTCCTGAACCCGTGGTCCGGGCCGGAACGGCTGATGCGATCCGGGCCGTGGATTTCGGCCCGCCGCTCCACATCCTCGTGATCCCGGCGGAACTGCACGATATGGAACGCGAATACCTGGAGGTATTTGCCGGCCTATGAACCTCCACGAGTGCCAGGCCCTGCTTGCGGGATCTCTCGCTGGCACGCGGTGCAATGCCCTGGAGGGGTCCCCCCTCTGGCACACCGGGCAATCTGTGCTCAGGATGGCATCCGCGTACGAGAGTGATGGCAGGACGTTCATGACCGGGGAGGATCCGGTCAACGCAATGGCCGCATTCCTGTATGGCCTTGGGTGGCTGCACTGCGGGATCGCATCCGGTCTCCTTGTCCGCCAGGAGGCCCGGAACATATGCCCGTTTACCGGGACGTTTGAACGAGTACCGGTTGATCAGAGCGCCAAGCTTGACGAGAAAACAGGAAGGTATGCACACCTGCTGACCACCGCCATCGACTCGGTTTCCACGGCCCCGTACCGTGGCACACCCGCACATGCATTTGCCGTGCAGGTCACTTTCATCGCCGGGGTTTACCTGGCCCGGGGGAACCGGGTGGCGTCCGACGGGAGTCTTGAGGAGGCACTGGCCTGCTTCAGTTACGGTCACGGGTGGATCGATGCCGGGGTCCAGGCCGGGCTCTTCTCTATCCATGCACACCATGAGATCTTCACGGTCGATTAAGGCAGGGAACACCCCGGAATTTACTGAATAAAAAGGTATATACTATGCCCCATAACCTGTTAAGATAACAGCCGCTGCCATAAAAGACAGCCGGAGAGTATGTGCAATGGACAAATCACAGGTTAAATGGCTCTACATTTCCGTTGGTTTCTCCCTTGCCGTCCTCATTGTCATCCTCGCACTCACCATCAACGAGAACACCGTTATCTACCTGCAGGAGATCAACCCCTGGTTCCTCCTCCTCGCCTTCCTTACCCACCTGCTGACCATGTGTTTCTGGGCAATGCGGGTTAAGATGATGTCCGGTTCACTTTCTTATCGCATCGGGTTCTGGTACAGCCTGAACCTCGTCTTTGCCAACCTGCTTGCTTCCGCCATTACACCGGCACAGGCGGGGGGTGAGCCGGTCAGGATCCACGAACTTTACAAGGCAAAAGTTCCCCTCGGCGATGCGACTGCAATCGTGATCATGGAGCGGGTGCTCGACGGCATTGCCCTTGCAGGACTTGCGGCGTTTTCCATGATCGTCCTGACCGACCAGTGGACGCAGCTCGGGACGGTCTCCGAGATCATGGTCGTGGTCACCTGGATCTTTGTTGCAGGGTGCCTCTTCCTCTTCTACCTTGCCATCCGTCGCCCCGACGTCGTAAAACGGGTGGTGAACCGCTGCACGGTCTGGCTGACAAAGACATGGGAGAACAGCCGGGTCGAGGCACTCCTGAGCCGTGCGGACAAGGAGATCGACAACTTCCAGGGTGCGACGCTCCGGTTTGTCCATACTGCCAAGGGGGGCCTTGCCTGGGGGATGCTCTTCACGCTTCTCTACTGGGTCTCCGAGATCCTCACGGCATCCCTTATCCTTGTCGGGCTCGGGCAGCCCCCCCTGATTCTTGAATCGTTTGTGATCCAGCTCATCCTTGCGATCCTGATGATGATCCCGCTTACCCCGGGCAGTTCGGGCATTGCCGAAGTCGGGGCCACCTCCATGTACGCCCTGTTCTTACCGGCCGGGGTCGTGGGGATCTTTGTTGTCCTCTGGCGCATCGTCCTCTATTACTTCAATATCGCGCTCGGTATCCTTTCCAGCATCATCATCGTGCGCCGGGAAGCCAGGAACTGTGAGGACGAGAAGGCCTGACCACCTGAATGCTTATCAACGATAACGGCAATCACTGTGCACAGGCATGACACAGGTCAGGTGCGAGGTCAAAGGCGTCTTTATGGCCACGAGCGACGCGGCCACCGTCCCCCTTGTGATACTCTCGGACAGCAACGGCCGCCTCCTGCCGATATTCATCGGCATCTGGGAAGCCGTCTCCATCAACAGTGCCCGGAACAGGGAGGTGCTCCCCCGTCCGTTCACCCACGACCTTTTCCTCGACCTGTGCGGGAAGTTCTCGATCACCCTGCGGTCCCTGCAGGTTGACAGTATTGAAGACGGGATCTATTACGCCCAGCTCGTCTTTGTCAACAACAAGCACGAGGAGTATCTTGACTGCCGCCCGAGCGATGGCATTGCGTTGGCACTCAGGGGGGATGTCCCGATCTTTGTCGAAGAGAGCGTGCTTGCAACATCCGCACAGAAGACCGAGGACCTGCCGCAGATCGTCGATCTTACGTCTTTCCTTCAGAAGTAAAACAGGATTATTTCCTGCGGTGTTCCAGCTCTGCCATCACGTCGGACAGGTCCACACCCGCTGCCCGGAGGGCGACAAGCATGTGGAAGAGGAGGTCCGCCGCTTCACTCGCGGTACGCTCGGGAACCCTGTTCTTCACCGCAAGGATGAACTCGGTCGACTCCTCGCCCACTTTCTCCAGCACCTTGTCGATCCCCTTCTCGTCGTTCAGCAGGCGGGTCGTGTAGGACCCTTCCTTCGGGTTATCGGCACGGTCGCAGATCACGGCCCAGAGCTCGGCAATGATCGTTGGATCGGCTGTTGGTTTCATCAGGCCTCCTTCTCCAGCAGTACTTCTCCGACTTCGAGACCGTAAAACCTTCTGCAGAGTATGCGCGCCTTTTCGATATTGCACCCGGCCTTTCCGATGGCAATTCCAAGGTCGCTCCTCTGCCGGACAAGCACGTTCACCGGCCCGTCCTCTACGGTCCGCTCAACACCGGTGACCTCGGCGGGTTTGAAGATATTGGCAATGAATGCATCCGGTGTATCGGCAAATTCAACCATCTCGATCCGTTTGCCAAGCACGTTCTGGAGCCTCCGGATGTTCTCGCCCTTCTTCCCGATCGCGAGCCCCATATCCCCCAGCCGGATCACATAGATCACCCGGTCAAAACGTTCGTCGATCACGCAGTCAAGCGCCGTTGACTTGGTGAGAATCCGCAGCTCTTCAATATACCTTCGCTCCTTAAAGCCGATATTGCGCTCCATGGTAAAATCAATCCTATTGTATCCGCTGATTCTGGATATTCGAAATTTGATATCTGGATGGACCCAGGAAAACCCGGTCCCGTTACAGTGAATTTATGAAATGATCACACTGCTATTTTAAAAAAGTTGTGAAGAGAGTACGGGAACAATAAAAAAAAGGGTAAGATTAGTTGTAGGTATAGGTGACCGATACCTGTGCAGTCACGGTGATATCACCGGACTGGATGGGGGTAGCGACAGCGGATTTGGCTCCCATTGCGGAGTCTGCCTGGTAGTTTGAATACGCTACCGGCATGTAGCCCTGGTAGATGTTGACGTTCCCCGTGCCGGTGATGTTGACACCCATTGCTCCGGCCACGGCCTCTGCATCAGCACGGGCATTTGCCACTGCCTTTTTCAAGGCCTCGCTGCGGAGCGCAAGGGACTGCGCATCGGAAAGCATGAACTGGATGGAGTCTGCCTGGTTGACACCATTTGCGACAGCGATATCGATTACTTCCCCGGTCCTGCTCACATCATGGAGCGTGACAGTCAGGGTGTTGGTTACCCGGTACGCCTTGACCTTGGGGTTCAGGATGCCGCTGGAGTAATCCTCGTACACCGTGTAGATGTTATATCCGGTGGTTTTAAGAGCGTCCCTGGGTATGCCAGCCGCAACAAGGGCATCGATCACCTTGGTCATCCTGGCGGCGTTGTCTGCCTGTGCAACCTTCACATCAGCGTTCTCGGTCTGGACGGAGAACGTGACCTGGGCACGGTCAGGTGTGCCGATCACGTTGCCGCTGCCGGAGGCCTGGATCACTTTATCCGTCATCGAATCAGCCGATGCAGCGGAGACGCTGCCAACAGTTGCTATCATGAAGATAGCAGCAAGGGCCAGAAGGATTGGAAGTCTTCTTATCATGATACAATGGTTTGGCCTGAAACGGGGTTAAATCTTACTTTGACTGCGAATCCGGTCGCAGTTATCGGAAGTGGTGCAGGTGGAGTGGTGCACGAGAAAATACAAGACACCCGGAAGACAATAGTAGAGACGATCGAGCATGACAGCGACAATCGTAGAGAAGATCTTCTCACGGAAGTGTGGCAGCGATATACGGGCAGGCGAAGTGGTCATGGCCCCTCTTGACGGGGCGATGATCCATGACATCACCGGCCCGCTTGCCATCCAGAAGTTCTACGAGATGGGCGGAAAGAAGGTCTTTGACCCGAAGCGTATCATCATGCTCTTTGACCACCAGATCCCTGCGGACTCCATTGAGGCTGCAAACAACCATATCTACATGCGGAAGTTTGCCGCGGAGCAGGATATCCATAACTACGATATCAACGAGGGTGTCTGTCACCAGGTCACTATTGAAAAAGGGCGTGCAGCACCGGGCGAGATCGTGGTGGGTGCGGATTCCCACACCTGCATGTACGGCGCAACCGGGGCATTTGCTACCGGTATCGGGTCGACCGACATGGGGTTTGCCTTAAAGTTTGGCGCCCTCTACTTCAAGGTGCCCGAAACAATCCGTGCTGATGTGTCCGGCAGGTTCCCAAAAAGGGTTGGGGCAAAAGACCTGATCCTCTCGATTGCGGCGGATATCGGCGCCGATGGCGCGACCTACAAGGCGATCGAATTTACCGGAAAGACCGTCAGGAAACTGGACATGCCGGGCAGAATGACGCTGTGCAACATGGCGATCGAAATGGGTGGGAAAGCAGGCATTGTCGCACCGGACAAGATCACATGGGAGTACATGAAGGGCAGGCGGAAGATGAAACCCTTCGAGCTTGACAGCGACGAGGGCGCGAAGTTTGCCGGGAAACGTTCCTACGATGTCTCGGACCTTGAACCCCAGGTGGCTGTTCCGCACAACGTCGACACCGGAGTCCCGGTCAGTAAGGTGGCGGGAACACATGTCGACCAGGTCTTCATAGGTTCCTGCACGAACGGACGTTTCGAGGATTTGAAAGAAGCAGCTGAAGTGCTGGGCAAGAATAAGTTCAACCCGAAGATCCGGGTCCTCATCATCCCGGCATCCCGGGACGAGTACCTGAAAACCTTAAAAGCCGGGCTCATCGAAAAGTTCGTGAAGGCAGGCGCACTCGTCGAGGCGCCCTGCTGCGGGCCATGCATGGGCGGGTCATTCGGCCTCATCGCCCCCGGCGAGGTCTCACTCTCGACCTCGAACCGGAACTTCAAGGGCCGTCAGGGCAGCACAGACGGCAAGGTCTACCTCTGCTCCCCGGCAACGGCAGCGGCAAGCGCAATCACGGGCGAGATCACCGACCCGAGGGAGGTGTGAACAATGGCTGCAAAGAAAACGGTGCCGGTCAAGAAAGTAGTTCTTGAAAAAAGCCCTGGATTAGCAACCGGGCGGGTCTGGAAGTTTGGCGATAATATCGATACCGATGCCATCATCCCGGGCCGGTTCCTCACCATCAACAACCCGGACGAGCTTGCGAAGCACGCCTTCGAGGGGACGCGGGACGAGTTTGCGAAGAAGGTGCAGGAAGGCGATGTCATTGTCGGAGGCCGGAACTTCGGTTGCGGTTCCTCACGCGAACATGCCCCGCTCGCCCTGATGGGTGCCGGCGTGAAAGTGGTAGTGGCAGGCTCGTTTGCCCGTATCTTCTTCCGTAACTCGATCAACGTGGGAGTGCTTCCGGTGGTCTGCCCGGATGCGGACAAGATCGCCGATGGCGTAAAAATTACCCTGAAACTCAAGGAAGGATTCCTTGAAGCAGACGGGAAGAAGTATGCAATCGAGCCGGTGCCGGTGTTCATGCAGGGCATCATCGATGCCGGAGGGCTCGTGGAATATGCGAAGTCACTAAAGGAGGTTCCGGCATGTACAAGATAGCGTCAATCGGTGGCGACGGGATCGGCCCGGAGATCGTGGCCGAGGGAAAGAAGGTACTCGAGGCAGCGGGAGAGAAGTATAACTTCGATATCCAGTGGACGGACTTTGATATCGGGGCTGACCGCTACCTTGCAACGAAGAACCTGGTCACCGAGGATGATTTAAAGGAACTTAAAAAGTTCAAGGCAATTTATTTCGGCGCGATTGGCGATGAGCGGGTAAAGCCCAGCGTGCTGGAAAAAGGGATCCTCCTTGCCCTCCGTTTCCACTTCGACCAGTACGTGAACCTCCGGCCCATCAAGCTCCTCAAAGGCGTCGAGACCCCGCTTGCCGGGAAAGGCCCAAAGGATATTGACTTCATAGTCGTCAGGGAGAATACTGAAGACTTCTATGTCGGTATCGGATCCAGGTTTAAGAAGCACCAGAAGATCGAGCTCGATGTAGTCCGTGACCTCTACAATGTGAAATTCGGGCTGGACGTGGAGAGCGATGCCGAAGAGATCGCGTACCAGATCGGCGTCATCACCCGCGAAGGTTCCCGCAGGGTCCAGACCTATGCCTTCGACATGGCAATGCAGCGGAAGAAGAAACTCACATCGGTTGACAAGGCAAATGTACTCTCTGATGTGTACGGCCTCTGGCGGGACGTCTTTTTGGACACCGCAAAGAAATACCCTGATGTCACTACCGAGTTCAACTTCGTTGACGCCATCACCATGTGGTTTGTCAAGAACCCTGAGTGGTTCGATGTCGTGGTCACGCCCAACATGTTCGGGGACATCATCACCGACCTCGGCGCCATGATCCAGGGCGGGCTCGGCCTTGCCCCGGGGGGCAATATCAACCCGAAAGGCACCTCGATGTTCGAACCGATCCACGGCTCCGCCCCGAAGTATAAGGGTATGGGCGTGGCAAACCCCATCGCCACCATCTGGGCCGGATCGCTCCTGCTCGACCACATCGGGGAACACGAGGCTGCGGATGCAGTTGTCCGGGCCATCGAGAGGAGCATCAAAGACGGCGTTGTAACAAAGGACCTTGGCGGAAAGGCCGTCAGCACATCAAAGGCCGGCTCATATATCGCCGACTGCGTGAAGAAAGGAAAATAATTCTTTTTTATCCCGTTTCCCGGTCGTTACCGGATAATACGTTCCACGCTGAAAAAGACAACGGGGAGCGTCATGTAGATCGCCGTACTCCAGGTGCTGCCTGCAAGTGCGAGAAGGATCCCGGCAAGAGATACCGCAGGGACGACAAGGTTCCGGGAACTGATTTTCCTGATATATGCCGGTTTCAGCGTGGGTTCAGTGAGCCGGTGATCGCCCGTTGCGTACCACCACTGGGCGGACAGTCCTATACCGATTGCCAGGAGGTTTGCCTCAAACACCATGGCACCGACCGGCACATTGGAAAAATCACCGGAGAACGAGGTTGAAAACGGGAGCAGGGCAACAAACATGAGGGTCACAAGATTGATCCAGGTGAAGACGGTATCAAGGGTCTTTACCGAGTGGAACTGCATATGCTGGCTGAGCCAGAATGCCCCGAGGATCAGGAACGCAAGAACATAGTGAAGGAAATCGGAATGGAGGGCAAGGAGCGTCTGTAGTGCATAGGCATTTGATGAGACCAGGGTTGTCTTATCCGGCAGGTCCAGGCCGATGACAAGGAGTGTCATCGCAAACGCAAAGATGCCGTCGGAAAGCGCTTCCAGCCTGCCTTTCGTGAGATGGGATTCGTTACTCCTCTCCGTTTCTTCAGTCATGTTATCCTTCTCCGTAACTGGATTCTCCCGATCATCCTGCTCGTGTCCTTATCCGGCCCCGTATCGTCCCGGCAGGCCGGGATCGTTATTTTACGTTTTCCGACGCCACCGATGATTCATACTGATCGTCATCCCCGTTCAGGGACTTCGATATGATGGACCGGAAATACCCAAAGGGCCCCTTTGCCTGCCGTCCGCCGACACGTGCCCGGTATTCACTGACCGTCTGGTCGCCGGAAACATCCGTGATGAGGAATTCTGCCTCGGCCTGGCCTTCCTCGACAGCCATCCTGTCGGTGACATCCGTCATCGACCCGACAATCGCGATGGTCTTCCCGTTCTTCACTACCGGCACCTCGTTCACTTCCACCCAGCACTTCTTGCCGCCGCGGGCTGCCATTTCCAGGCGGTAGGGGGGCTCTCTCTTACCGGAGGCAACCGCCCGGATCGTCCGTTCAAGGCCGGATGCATTCAGGGGATGATCGGTGAGGTAATCGGTCCAGGTCCGTTTCCCTTCTCCCGGACGGCAGCCGAGCAGGGTGCGGATCCTCGGGCTGACAAAGACCATTACGTGTTCTGTCGTATGGGAGTAATACATCGGGGCACCGCTTTCAAGGACGAGCATCAGTTCCTGGTCGCGCTTCCGTATCGCTTTCTGCTCGTTCTTGATCGGCGTGATGTCCCTGCCGGTTGCGACAACAGAAACGACCTTTTTGTCATCCTCAAGAACGGACTTCGCCGACCAGCTGATGCAGCGCATCCCTTTATTTGTCTGCAGCCACTGTTCGACAACACAGGCATACGGGGGGCGGAACAGTTTGGTCATCTGCGTAGCGATGACATCAGCGTAACGTTCATCGGTCACCGGCATAAAGATGCTGCCGGACAATTCTTCCCGGGTTTTACCGATAATCTCGCAATAGGCCTTGTTGACGAAAAGGAGACGGCCTTCAAGGTTAAACCTGACGATAAGATCCTGCTGGTTCTCCACAAGATCCCGGTATTCCATATCCGAGGTATCCATTTCTGACCGCCATTACCAGTGCCGGTTCACTCCTGTAGTATGATAGTATAAGGGGGAGTGTGCTCTGCTTATGATCATCTGTTTTGGAACTATTAATGTTGCACGATACTGACGAAAAAAGAGGGATCGGGACCTGCCTTGTGAGGGGAGGGGCAGGTGAGGGAAAGTGCAATAGCCACGGGTTCAGACAGCCGCACTGATCGTCTGCTGGCCTTCTGCTGCCCTGCGGAACCTGGCTGCAGGGGTCTCCGGTATCTTTACAATCGCAACGGAACGCTCCTTTCCGTAGATCACGGCACGGAGCAGGGAGAGGGAGAGGGTGAAATTCCCGGCCTCGAACAGGTCGATATTCAGGGCTTTTCCTGACGCAGAGACATGGGCAAGGCCCCGGGTCAGGCCGAGGTACTCATTCCAGTTACGGGTGAGTTCCTCGACCTGCACGTACATACGTCCCGAGACCGCTTTCACGAGATCGGATTTCCGGATCGCATACCGGTTGCCGAGAATATGCAGTTCAACAATATCATGCAATACGCCCTCGCCGTCAAGGGCCTGTGCCCTTGTCTGCTGGAGATATCCTGCTTTTTCCATCATACACGACCACCTTCTGTCGTATACTGGCGTTGCCGCAGAGAGTATATAATCCCGGGGCGTGGGCGGGGTGAAAGTGATAGACCCGCAGGTATGGGAGTAATTACTGGCAGAATGACCGTATCAGGGCCGTTTGTCGATACAAGCGTTCAGGACATGTTCTACAAAGGAGAGCGTGCCATTGATGCCGGCAAGCGGTGTCGGGTAGAGCCGGACCTGACCACGCAGGGGAGGGATGAGACCCACAAACGCAGCATTGCCAGCTACCGAACGTTCAAACGATGAGCCCACAACCAGATCGGGGTTGTGGGTATGGATGAGATCCTGTACCTTCGAAAGACTCGTTGCTTCGATCATAGGGACGGGAGAATCCCCCGCCACATTACGGGTACCGATACAACAGATCTCGGCATCCAGATAGCGCGTGAGGGTCTCTGCAGCAAACCGGGCATAGGAACTACCGGCAAAGATTGCGGTGGACGGCGGATCGTACCGGTGCAGGAATTTGTCACACGCCTGTACAACCCGCTCCTCCTGTGCATCCAGTTCCGTAAAGACCGGCCTGCAATCCGATCCTTCTATTACCTCATCGATTCGTGTGAACGAAGAGCGGATCTGGTCAAACCCCAGCATTCCCCCGAGGGATTGCCCGACACCGGAAGAGAAATCCTCATTGGTCCCAAGGGTATATGCCGCCGCATGATGCACGCGTTCGAGCCGGTCCTTTGAGAAGATGGTTCCTACCGGGACAGAAGCCATTGCACAGAGTCGTTGTGTCTCCAGTACATTCCCGCAATAAAACGGGTCGAACCGGCAGACGCCATCGATGTTCACACCGGACGTTGCAGGATCCACTGAAGGGGCAAGCATCGCAAGAGCCTTTCTGTACCCGGTCTCGATATCACCGGAAAACCCCGGGCTGTCCACGAGCAGGACATCGTGCTCCTCAAGCATGGACCGGATATCCTCTCCAAGAATGGCAGGAACACAGGTGGTGATCACGGCTATTCTCTTTCCGCTGCCGGAGAGGTTGCCAATCACTTCCCGGAGCCGGTCCTCCGATCCGAAGATGATCTCCTTTTCGAGGATGAACGTTCCCTCTAACGGGGCATGAAGCAGTGTGGTGGGATAATAATAGCACCCGCTGGACCCATGGATCACAACCGTAATACCGTCAAACCCGGCGAGACAGGAAGCCGCACCGGTCATGGCACAGGGCCAGAGCGGATTGTCACACTCAGGCATGGATCGCCCGCCTCCAGCGGTGGAGCATCCGCCGCGTCCCGGCAGTCCCGATTGCGGACCCGACCGGAAGGCTGATACCATTCCCATCAGAACTGACAGGAAGACGCAGTCTCGCGGCCAGTTCTCCGGCAGCCTGGATCTCCTCCACACGATCCAGAACCGCGGCCAGTTCCTCGGTAGCCGGGATCTCCTTAACACAAGGCAGGGTGTGGTCAAGTGAGACCGGCTTGTTCGAAAGGTCAGAAAAGCCGGCAATCATCTCTTCCTGCCGCACGCATTCCCCGGAAACGGCCTCCTGCCCGTCAATACCGCAGGCACCGGCAACTGTCCTGATAAACGAGAGCGTGCCGGAAAGCCCATGGGGGAACGATGGGATATAGGGGGTGCCGAACTGTTCCTTCAGCACCTCTCCGACCGGCACAAGCGAAGGGCTCCGGAGAATATTGAGCCGGGCCGCCCCAAGCAGGGAGAGCTGGCTGAATGTGGTATCGTGGACAAAATGCAGGTTCACATTCAGCCCAAGCAGGGAAAGCAGGCGGGAGATCTCCGCAGAGTTCTCACGGACTTCATATTCAAGGTTCATCTCCCCAATGAGATTGATCCCTCCGGTCGCGGGGCATGGCTCTGCTATGCCCGCAAGGGCAATGAGGGCATTATTCATCCCGTCCTGAAATGACCCCCCGAGAAAACCCGCGGTTGGGATGGGAATAACCGGAACACCGTATTCTTCCGCACAAATCCAACAGGTATCATCTCCGATGGTGTCCACGATACAGGTAGAGAGCACAAAAATGGCACTGACATCCCGTCCCGCTGCATGACGGATGGTTGAACGGAGTGCCTCTTCCCCGCCGAAAATAATCTCGCTCTCCCCGAGGGCTGTTGAGATCAGGGACGGCATGACCATCCGATCGTCATCCAGGCAGATCGCATGCAGCAAAGATGCGTTATGATGACTACACCCTTTGGGGCCGTGCACAACCGTGACCGTGTCGCGGATATGGGAGGTCACCGATATGGCCCCGGTAAGGGTACAGCCTCCGAGCCTAGAAGAATTCACGGGCAAGGGATTCAAGCTCATCGATCTCAAGGGGGGTGGGGATGGTCAGCCGGGTATTTTCCATGATGCGCTCTGCAAGGGAGCGGTAGTGGTCCGCCTGGACCGAGTCCGGGCGGTATTCGATCACGGTCTGCCGGTTCACCTCGGCTTCCTGCACGATATGGTCGCGGGGGATATACTTCACCATGGCACTGTTCACCCGGCGGGCGAACTCGGTCACCAGTTCTTCTTCACGCGGCTGGCCTTTTGCATTGCAGATCACACCGGCAAGCCGGCACTTGCTCTTCACCCGGGACGAGAGCCGCTGGACAGCCTTGCAGATATTGTTGGCTGCGTACAGGGACATCAGTTCCCCGGACGTGACAAGGTAGATCTCCTGTGCATAGCCTTCCCGCATAGGCATTGCAAACCCGCCGCAGACCACGTCCCCGAGCACATCGTAGACAATGACGTCGCCTTCAAGGGCCCCGAACTTTTCGAGCAGCTGGAAGGTAGCGATGATACCGCGTCCCGCACAGCCGACACCGGGCTCGGGCCCTCCCGCTTCCACGCAGCGGACACCGTTGTAACCGGTAAAGACTACATCAGAGAGTGAGACTCCCTCATTGCCACGTTCCCGTACAAGATCCATGACGGTCGGGATGAACCGGCCCTGCATCAGCATCCGGGTGCTGTCCCGCTTGGGGTCGCAGCCGATCTGCATGACCGAGATTCCCCTGCCGGAGAGTGCGGCCGAGAGGTTGGCCGAAGTGGTGGACTTCCCGATCCCGCCTTTCCCGTACAGGGCGATCTGCTTCATTGTCGTACTATGGGGCGGCAATTTATATTAGACCTCCTGATGTTAACAAAAGTACACTTGCGTTGGACCGGCATATCACGGCAGGACAATGAACGGACCGCCTCCATAACCGGAAAAATCAGAGGATATTTAGCGGGAGCAGGGACAATGATCGCAGAACCATGGAATACCTGCAGACGCTCTTCAGATTCATTGCAGGAGGGAGCATCATTGTCGGGGTAACGTACCTGGCACAGCAGGTGAACCCGAAATACGGGGGCATCCTTGCAGCGGCACCCATCATCACCACCATTGCACTTCTCTTCACCTATAATGAAGTCGGAAGGACCGCCACACAGCAGCTGGTCCTCGGGACATTCTTCTTCGCCATCCCTTCGGTTATCTTCATCATATCCCTGTACCTCCTCACGAACCGGCTGTGCTTTCTGGAAAGCCCCGGCGGGGCATAGGGCATCTGGATCATGTCTGTGGTTCTCATCAGCCGGTCCATACCCGTCGTATAACAGGGTGTTCGGACGAGAGGACGAGAGAGATTATTCAGGGCCACGGATCAGGGCCAAGAACAGGATCACGACCGGGATCACTTCCAGCCTCCCGATCCACATCACCAGGATAAAGATCCATTTCGAGATAACGGGCATATCCGGGGAGACATACCCGGTGTTAATACCGCAGGTGGCGAATGCGGAGACCACCTGGAAGACAATTTCTGTCAGGGAGAACGTTGTCAGGTGGTACTGGAGAACCGCAAGGGATGCGATAAAGACGATGACAACCGAAAGGAGGATCACGAGCATGTTCTTTGCGGTCTCCAGCTCCGCGGTCGCCTTCGGGATCACCTTTCCCGCGATCCTGAACGGTACCAGGACCTTCCCGCTTACGTACAACCGCTGGAACCACCACACGAGAGCCCGGATCGCAAAGGCGACCCGGTCAAGTTTGATCCCCCCGGCCGTGCTTCCTGTCGCGCCGCCGACGAAGGTAAGCATGGCAAGGAAGAGCAGGGTGACACCGGCCCATGTCTGGAGATCCACGATCTGGAAGCCGGTGCTTGTCAGGGCTGATACCGCCATGAAGAGCCCCTGCCATAAGGCCTGTGCCGTGTCGAGATCAGAGAAAAAGATCAGGTCATAGGCCAGCACCGCAGTCCCCGCGGCAAGGAACAGGAAGAACAGTTTCACCTGCTTGTCACCAAAGAAGCTCCAGCGGCGATGCTCCAGGATCAGGAAATAGAGTTTGAACGGCAGGGCACCGGCAATCATGATGGGGATAAGCATAATCTCCAGTGCAATGCTGTCGTAGTAGAGGACACCCCCTTCGTGCAGCGTGAACCCCCCGGTCGAGATCGCCGTGAGGGCGAGGTTAACCGATTCCCAGAGTGACAACCCGGTGAACAGTATGAGCCCGATGGCACAGAACGTAAGGACCGCGTAAATCTTCCAGAGAGCCCGGCCAGCAGCAACGATACCGGGCATCAGGGGTTCATCCCGGCTCTCGTTCCGGAATATCTTTGACCGGAAGAGCCCCGTATTGCTGGCAAGGGCAACCGTGAATGCAATAATACCGATACCGCCAACCCACTGCATATAGGAACGCCAGAAGAGGAGCGTGAAGGGGGCGGTGTCAAGCGAGCGGATCATGGAGAATGCGGTGCCGGTCCAGCCGGCCATGCCTTCGAAGACCGCATCGGTGAAATTCATGTTCAGGCCCAGCATGAACGGGATGCCGCTCACCATAGCACAGGCAAACCAGAACAGTGCCACCGAGCACATGGCCGTTGAGAGCCGGTTCCCCTTACCGCTGCGGGGAAGCTTTTTAAGGGCAATACCAGCAATAAAAAAGATGGCCGGCACGGTTGCCATGGGCATAAGCATATGCCACTCGGAGAAGAGTACCGCAATGATCAGGGGAACGCAGGTAACGGGGGCGATGAAGGTGAAGATATCACCGAGATCCGCAATGATCGTGGAGAGATACCCGAGCCGGCCCATCACTATTGGGTTGCCGCTCGTGCTCTATTAGTGTTTGCCCGGTGGACAGAAGAAAAATAGATGGGAAGGAAACGGCACGCTTATGCCTTGTCGGTCCAGAGCCCGTGCACATTGCAGTATGCCCGCACTTTCAGACGGCCATCCGGCACGATGAACTCCGCTTCAGGTTTCTGCCCGGGTTTCAGTCCCTGTACAAAAAGAGAGTCGCCGGAGATTACCTCGATCCACTGGATATAGTGTTTCTCCTCCATCGGGTGGGGGATTGCCCCGAGTTTCACCCGGATCCCCTGTGAGGTCTTTTCAACAACGGGTACATGCTTCTCCTTTCCCGTATCCTCCGTTTTCTCCTTCTGGAGGTTCATGGGTTGGCCGCAGCAGACCAGGGTACCACCGGAAGGGCTGACCACCATGGTTATGTTCCCGCATACTTCACACTTATAGACTTCAAGCATTTTCGTCATATCATGCCTCATAGGTTATAAAATACCGATTTCCTTATGTTTCTTTGCAATATCATCGGCAAGCCGGTTGAGTGCCACGAGAGCCGCTTCATCCGGCAGTCCCTTGATGACCACCGGTTCAAGGACCTCGACTTTCACATGGTCCAGCATCTTTACGATTGTCTCGGCAGCTTTTCCCCCCCATCCGAAGGAACCGATCACCGAGGCAAACCGGACCTTGGGTTTCAGGACATTTGCCAGGTACGTTGCATAGACGATCTGAGGATGGGGCCCGAAGAGCACGGTCGGCGTTGCAACAACGACCGTTGCTGCATCCACGAGGGAATATGCCAGTTCGCCGATATCGGTATGCGTGAGGTTGAAGGGCTTGACATCCACGCCCCGCTGGATGAGCGCTCCGGTGAGGTGGTCGACCATCTTCTGCGTGCTCCCGTGCATGGAGATATACGGCAGGACGACCACGTTCTTCACGTCATCCGAGACCCACTCCGCATAGGCATCGAGGATGAATTTCGGGTTCTTGTTGACCGGGCCATGGCTCGGTGCAATCATGGCAGGGTCCAGATCCCTGACCTTCTGGATATACCCCCTGATGCTGTTCCGGAACGGCATCATGATCTCGGCGTAATACCGTTTTGCCGACCGGTAGGCATCGGCCTCGTTTGTTATGTACAGCTCGCTTGTGGCCTGGTGGAACCCGAAGAGGTCGCAGGGAAAGAGGATCTTATCCTCGACAAGGAACGTGATCTGCGTCTCCGGCCAGTGAGTCCACGGGGTCAGGAAGAACCGGAGGGTCCGGTCTCCAAGCGAGAGTGTATCCCCGTCCTTTACCACCATCACGGATTCCGGAGCAATCTGCAGGAGCGCGACGAGAAGGTCACGGCACTTCTCGTTCGTCACCACCTTTGCCCGGGGGTACATCTCGAGGACCATGGGCAGGGAGCCCGCATGGTCCTGCTCGGCATGGTTGATAACGATGTAATCGATCTGCTCGATACCGAGTTTGATGAGGTTGACGATCAGCTCCTCTTCCTTCTTCGGGTCGACGGTGTCGATCAGGGCGGTTTTTTCACTTCCCCGAACAAGATAGGAATTGTAACTCGTCCCTTCCGGGAGCGGGATCAGCTCGTCAAACAGGCGCCGGTCAAAATCCAGCGCCCCGACCCAGAAAATCCCTTTTGCGATTTCACGTGCAACCATCGTTCCTCACGCCTTTACAAATTTACTCTTGTCGGCAAAACAGACCGGGCATTGCCAGTCATTCTGAAGCTCTTCGAATGCCTTTCCCGGTGGAAGATCTAAACGCGGTTCTCCTTTCTCCGGGTCATACACATGCCCGCTTATCGTACAAACATACCTGTCCATGATTTACCTCTGGTCTTCGGATATTACAGAATTGCGCCCCATATCAAAAATGGTTTCGATAATGCCATTGTGATTCTCTCGCAATGTCGCGGGTGTTGGGGATGTGCGACAAGGACTGTGTCATATCCCGAAATAATTACCCAAAATAATCACGAATATGAGCAAGCCCACCCCCTTCGGGGGTCGCTCGGCCGCCTCGTCGGGGCCTCGCTGGGCAAGATTGTTATTTGAAAACTTTCGAGATTACAAAGGGGGTCAAGGGGGTGCACCCCTTGGGCTGCCTCCCCCTCTGGGGGAGAGAGGGGGTCACCCTCATAATACGAAAAAAACGGGGTACCCGATGAGATTATACCTGGAAGCATTTTTGTGAAATAAATTCGGGATACCACAGTGTGACAGGGACTGTTTATCTGTCCGGATTACCGGCAAGGTAGTAACGGTTGACAAAAAAGTGGAACGACTGGTTCTTCCGTGCCGCCGTTTCAAGGGAGAAGGACTTGAGGATCTCGAACATGAAGTCGATCCGGGAATCGAATTTTTTTGGGATACGGGCATTGAAGTCCTCCTTTGTCAGGTCATCCGTGGACGCCATACCCGTGATGCGCAGTTCGTGCTCCAGGGATCCGGATATCCCGGCATAATACCAGCTCTCGATCTCCCGGATCACGATCACGACACTGTTCCCGTCAAGGTTGCTGAACCGGTAATAGAGGATCTGCTTCTTGTCCCGTACCGAGTGCTCAAAATCGATATCGGCAACGAAAATATAGTCGTTCTTCATCAGGCTGACGCTTTTGAGGAACTTATTCACCTTGTCGCGCTTGATGCAGGCATACGGAACGATCTCGACCGAATCATACCGGGGGGCAAGCAGGGGTTTGATGATACGGCCGAAGAACCGGACATCGTCCTCTCCCTCGACCATGATGAACAGGCGTTTCTTCATTCACATACCCAGCAGGTTCTGGAGGTAGAGTTCCTCAATACCGATCTCGTTTTCAAGAAATGTCCTGACCTCCTCCTTGTCGGCAGGTCGGGAGACCACAGAATACCCCCCGCTGTCGCGGGAGATCAGGAGGATATCGTCAAGGGAGGCATGCTTGACAACTTCCGCACTGTGGGTAGTGACCATGATCTGTTTTTTCGCCGAGGCTTCTTTCATCATGCCCATGATCCGGGCAACAAGGAACGGGTGGATATGGCCCACCGGTTCCTCGATGATGATGAAGGGCTTGTCCTCGAAATAGAGGGCGATGATCAGGGCAAAGATGATGATCGTGCCGTCCGAAAGGGAAGATGCAGGCAGGTCCCGGCTCTTCGCATAGCGTTCGCGGAGGGTAAGGATGAGCGAGACATCCATGAACTTCTGCACCGAGAACTCCTCCACAAAGGGGAGGGTGTCGCGGAGCAGGTTCGAGAACTTGCGTTTCTTCTCCGGGTCATCGATGATCTTCTTCAGGACGAGCGCGAGGTTTCCACCATCGCTTTCAAGCTCCCGTTTCCCCGTTATCACCGCCCCTTTCTTCGGCAGTTTCGGATCGATATCGTACACGGCGATCCGGTCAAAAAACCGGTCGAGGTGAGGGAGCGGGAACCCGAAAACCGTCTCGAGAATGAGGGTCTTCCCGGGAAGGTGAGTGTTGCGGAAGAAGATCGGTATGATCTCATCCTGCGTGAGCGGGCAGCCTTCAGGGACCTGGACCGCATAGTGAACTGCGCCGTTCTCGTTCGAGACCTCGATCTCTCCCCTGCCGATCGGGTTGTCCTCGACAACCGATGCTCCCTCACGCCGGCAGGACGAGACCTCGCAGCCGATCCGGAGCCGGTCCCGGGTGATCGTAAATTCATCCGCCTGCCCGCTGAACCGGAGGGCAAATTCATACGAGGACTCGCAGGCCTTCATCCCAAGGAGGGACGGTGCACCGGGACTGGTCTCGACAACGTCCATCGCGGTGTCCGGAATGTAACTGACCCTGATGACGAGGTCCCGGGTGGTACCGATCTGTGCATTCACGAGGTACTCCGCACCTCCCTGCATCGCAATGGCGTTTACGACCCCGTATGAAGCGATGTCACGCAGGAACCGGAAGATGCTGATGAAATTGGATTTTCCCGCAGCATTCGACCCGATCACGACATTGAACCGGGCAAGGTTAACATCGAGCTCGGAAAAGCTCTTGAAATTTTCCACATGGATCTGCTGGATCGGCATACACATTCCTTACGTCATCGTCACCCTTGTACCCAAAGAAGGTATTGGTCTGGACAGGGAGGACGTACTCGCGGCCATAAAAGCGGGTTTTGCATCGCCAGGGAAACACCAAAACGGACCTCATTTTCCTTTTGGCCGGTAACCCAGTGAATTGATCCAGCGGAAGAAAGCGTGTGAATTTCTTACGGGAAATACCCCTTCAGCAACCGATTTCACATCTTCAACAGAATAGAAAGCGCCGGGATTGAAAGCCTTGATGATATGCACGACATCCGGGAGGTCCTGCCGTTTGATGATGGTAAAGATGACCTTCACTCTGCCTTTGCCGCCTTCTGCATCGATACTTGTCACGCCATATTCGTGAGAGCGAAGGATCCGGAGAAGTCCAGCCGGATCCTCCTTGGTAATGATCCGGACGATTGCGAGGCCCAGGGAGAGTCTCTCTTCAATGGCCATGCCGACAATCGTCCCGGTGGCAAAACCCGCGCCATAGGCGATGTAACAGACGACATTGGTCAGGTTGTTCATCACCTGCCCTATTGCGACCAGCCAGATGATCACTTCGAAAAAACCGATGATCGCAGGGAGGTACTGGATCCCTTTCGACATGAAAATGACCCGGATCGTATCGAGGCTCATGTCGCAGACACGGGCAAGGAAGATCAGGACCGGGACGATGACAAAGGCAAAAACGTCCGGGGTTATGACGGTGTCCAGCATGGATACCTGATATTTTATCCCGTGAGTTAATAGTTTGCGGTGAGGTATTCCGGTACTGTTCTGCCCACTACCGGACGCAGAATCGTAAGGGCCGGATTACAATCCGCGGTTACGGGGAATATCTCGCGATCAGGCAACCGGCACAGGGATCGTTACGTAATGCCGGGAAAGGTACCAGTGGACCAGGGCCAGTACACCGATGGTGAGGAGGGATGCGAGTAAGATAACGGGAAAGGACTGCTGGAGAAGGGAGGGATCCAGCCACCCTGCTGCAAGATATACAAGGCACCCGGTCACGGCCACCGATGCAGCCCAGACATCCCGTACCGCAAAGAAGAAGACTGCCAGAAGGATCCCCGAACAAATATACCAGAACAGCGTGTCCGGTGTGCCGGCATCCGGGAACTGGGCACGGGAGGTCAGCCCGAAGAGGATACCGGTAACAACCACCCCGACCGAAATGGACGGGAGCACCCCGCCATCCCGGACAAGGGCCTGGATATGTGTCCCGGCAACCACCCAGCAGATCATGACGGATGCAATCCCGGTGGGAAGGAGGATGAGAAATGCCATGGCAAAGGCAGACCGGTCCGTACCGAACGGGTTTGCCAGGGCAACCGCTGCCCCGAGGATGAACGCCGTCAGGACAACCGCAAGGCCCGTACGGTGCAGGGTCCGGAACCCCAGATGGAACATGGTGACATCCCCGCCAACGAATGCCCTTCGCATAAGCAGGACCGGAACCACCAGCCCGGCAAGGATACAGGTCGTTACCGTATAGAGGATGATCCCTGCGGGATCAGGACGCAGGAAGAGCTGTACACGGCCCTCAAACAGGAAGATTTCCAGGACCCAGGTAAGGTACACGAGGACCGGGATCAGCAGGAGACGGATCACCATATTCCGGGATAGCGACACGTATGTCCTTCCGGTTCCGTCGGGGGATTGTTCCCGGGTCTTCTTCATGGGATCACTGTTCGTTCAGGAAACGTGCACCTGCGTAGCAGCTGCTACTGGCCGGGCCGTATTGTATACCCGTATGATACCCGGGATTATATCCGTGATGCCAGGATCTGCCGGACGGCCTCTTCGCGTTCCCCAGCGGTCACCCCTTTCGTTGCCATCCGTTCACCAAAACACGGGAACGTTGCTGTGTACAATACGCCAAGGGGGATCCGTGCATCCGAGTTGTAATCCCATTCACGGGCCAGTACACAGGCGTGATCGAAACTGGTGGGATCATGGTCCGCAGGATCGTATACCCGGGGCGTGTAATAGTCCGCTGCCGGGAAGAACGTGGCACAGATCTGGAGCACGTCGATGAACGAGAACCCCCGGTGGGCAATTCCACCCTGCAGGAGTGCCCTGAGCTGGTCCATCTTCTTCGTGTAACCCCGTGCGATATATGTTGCCCCGCTCGCAAGCATCAGTTCCAGGGGGTTGAGGGGGAATTCTGCAGTTCCCGAGGGCGTGGACTTGCCCCGGAATCCCAGCGGGGACGTAGGGGTATACTGCCCGGTCGTAAGCCCGTACACACGGTTGTTGTGGACGATGACCGTGATATCGACGTTCCGTTTCGCGGCAAAGATCAGGTGGTCCAGCCCTTCCGCATAACAGTCCCCGTCGCCACAGCAGCAGATGACCGTGAGGTCAGGGTTGGCAAGCTTGATGCCGGTCGCCACCGGTATCGTCCTCCCGTGGAGGGAGTAAAACGTGTTGATATTCAGGTAATCGGCGATCTTCGCATGGCACCCGATACCGGACACGAGGACGACATCGTCAAGCGATCGGCCCGCAGTCTCCATCTCCGCAAGGATCTTCTTAAGCGTATGCTGGATGGTGAAGTTGCCACAGCCCGGGCACCAGGTGTTCTGGACGTCCGTGATCAGTTCCCGCCCGGTCATGGGATGACCTCCTTCAGCCTGGCACACAGGCTCTCATACGTGAACGGGCGCCCGTCGTAGCGCAGGACCTTCGCATCAGGGATGATCCCGTGCTGCCGTGCAAGTGCAGCAAGCTGGGCGGTCGCATTTTCCTCCACGCAGATGATCGTTTTGGTTTCTGCAAGCGCCTCTTTCAATGGGGTTACCGGGAACGGGGCGATTACCACGGGCTGGACAACCCGGAGCCCGAGTTTCACCCCGGCCTCACTGCAGACACCCTTTGTGGAGCCCCAGCAGAGGATCGCAACCGGTGCTTCGGCAGACCCGTGGACATTGACCTGTGGATACCCGTTCATCCCGGTAATCAGCTCCTCATCCTTGCGCAGGCGTTTGTCGGTCATCAGGGTGACCATACCGGCTTCTTCGGTGGTGTAACCGGATGCATCGTGGGCATAACTGTTCACCTTCACGACCGCATCCTTTGCACCGGGGAATGCAAGGGGTGAAACCCCGGAGGGGGTGTCAGCATAGCGGCGGTAAGGGGGCTTTTTGTCCCAGAAAGGAGCCGCCTTCGTTACGGGGACCGTGATCCCGCCAGTATCCACGCTGTACGTACCTTCCGAAAGGGTCTTGTCAGGAAGGATAAAGGCGGGGACCTGGAACTTCCATGCAATGTCCATCGCGATCGCCGACCAGAACAGCGCTTCCTGTGCATCGCCCGGTGCGACAACGAGCCGGGGGTACTCTCCCTGTCCCGCATGCAGGACAAACTGGAGCTCGGACTGCCCGGTATACGTGGGAAGACCGGTCGAGGGCCCGGTACGCTGCGATACCACCAGCACAAGGGGGATCTCTGCCATGCCGGCAAGGGAGAGCCCTTCGGTCATGAGACAGAACCCCCCGCCGGACGTACCGACTGCGGCACGCTTCCCGCCATAGGCGAAGCCGAGTGCCATCAGGATTACAGCGATCTCGTTCTCCGGGTGCACGACCATGATCCCGAGCTTCTCGTTCTCCCCGGCAAGGAAATGGAGCAGGCCCGATGAGGGGGTCATCGGGTACGAGACATAGGCCTCAAGCCCGCCCCTGACCAGGCCAAGGCCGATTGCCTCGTTCCCGTTCAGGAGGGGGAGGGGCGGATTATTGCACGGCTCGATCCGGCGGACTACGGTAAGCTGGTCGTATGCACGCCGGGCAACGCTCAGGTTCAGGTCCATCCCTTTGGGGATATGGCGCCGGAATACCGTTTCAACGATCACCCATTCGATCCCGGCCGCCTTCGCAAAGCCACCAATGATCGCCGAATTCCCCATGATCTCCGGCGCTTTCTCGCTCGTGAGGATGTTTTTTATGGAGATTCCCTGCCCGTCGGACCTGGCCAGGTCCGCGTTGAATATGATCGCCGTACCCGCATGCACCTGGTCGCGGTGCCGGTCAACGGTCTCCTGGTTCAGGGCCAGGATAAAATCGAGTTTCTCCCTGCAGGTCCCGACCTCGTGTTCGGATCCCCGGATGATGGCAAAATTATGTCCCCCCCGGATCAGCGATGGGTAATCGAAATCGAGGTAAATCCGGTAACCAAGGTGGTTGAGCAGCTGGGCCACCAGTGCACCGGCACTGTTGATGCCATCACCGGCTCTCCCGCCGATGAGGACTGATACTTCTTGTATTTCTGTCATACATGCCCCGCATGATACGGTAATGCAGGTGCGGGCATATACATTGTCATGATGCCAACCACCGGGACCACCGCAGCAGGGCTGGATTTCCGACGTTACGTTTCTGACGTTATATTCAAATAGGCCGGAATCAATCTTCATCACTATAGAGCGTATCTCCCTGTCCTCTGAAGAGATACATCATCCGGTCCGGGCACGTCAGGATACCGCAATTATTTCCATCAGGACAAACGGAGCTGACAGTGTCATACCGATACAAGGGTAATGGAGCAAAAGAGAGTGAATGTACCTGGCACGGGGTCGGACAAGAAAGCCTATTCGATCCACACGACAAGCGGCATGGACATGGACGGCCTGATCAAGGCGATCCGCCATCGCAATCTCGGGATACGCTGGAGGGCAGCGCTTGCCCTCGGGGATATCGGGGAACCGGCGATCAAGCCCCTGATCCGGGCGCTCAGGGAAGACGACCAGGATATCCGTTGGCTGGCGGGCCTTGCCCTTGGCCGTATCGGCGAGATGGCAATCCCCCAGCTGATACGGGCATTATCCGAAGAGGACCATGATGTGCGCTGGCATGCCACCCGCGTCCTTGCCGGGATGGGCAGACCGGCAATCGAACACCTCATTGCAAGCATGAGGCATGAGGACAGCGATGTCCAGTGGCGGAGCGCGTATGCCCTCTCCCTTATCGGGGAACCGGCGGTCGAACCGCTGATCCTTGCACTGAAAGACAAGCTCTGGTGGGTCCGGGTCAGGGCAGTCTGGGCGCTTGGCGAGATCCACGACACGCGTGCCGTGGAACCATTGATCCAGTCAGTAAATGACATGGACTGGTATGTCCGCTGGACCGCTGCCGATGCGCTGGGGAAGATCGGTGACAAGAGGGCCGCGATGTGCCTGGGGAAGGCCCTCAAGGAGCCGGACTCGTTTGTCCAGGTACCGGCAACATGGGCGCTGGGGAAGATCGGCAGCGACGCACCGGTCGACTCCCTGATCGAGTGCCTGAAAAGTTCCGACTGGTATGTGCGCTGGGGTGCGGCGGATGCCCTCGGCAATATCGGGGACTCAAGGGCACTTGAACCGCTTCAAAAACTGCTGGATGACAAGGACGAGTATGTCCGCCGGGCCGCACATGAGGCAACCGGTAAGATCAAAAAGAAGAATGCAGCCACCGGAAGTGCGGGATAACCAGCGGTTCCTTATTATTTCATCAGCGTTTCCAGGATCGCTTTCATATCATTGATCTTGTACGGTTTTGAGAGACTGCCGGAGAAACCATATCCTGCATAATCCATGACCACCGGGTCATTGGAATACCCGCTGGAAACAATAGCCTTAACGGACGGATCGAATTCGCGGAGCCTGCGAATGGTCTCTTCCCCGCCCATACCATCCGGGATGGTGAGATCGAGGATGACTACATCAAACGGGGCATTGGCAGCCTTCTCCTGCTTGTACAGGTCGATTGCCGCGGAACCGTCCTTTGCAAACATCACGTCATAGTCAAGGAATTTCAGGACTTCGAGGGTTACATCGAGTATGATCTGCTCGTCGTCCATCAGCAGTATTTTTCCCTTGCCGGCCATGCATACACCCCTGATCAATTCCTGATTTACATCTAATTACAGACCCATCTGCTATATAGTTATACAGTCTGCGCTGCACACGGTCCTGCCGTTGGTCGGTTCCACCGTGACAAACTGCCAAAAATCGATCAGGAGTATAGGGGGGTCCACGGTCAGGCGCGACTCACTTTTTTTAGTGCACGGAGCCGTACCGCCTCTTCCCTGTCTTCAACGCGGAGGAGGAACGTGCCATGGCAGGGCTTCGTGTACGGGAAGATGACAAAATCGCCATCGAGCCCGATCGCGATCGGGGGCAGGCCGATCACGTGGACATCGAAGACCTTGAACCCGGGCTGCACATCGATGGACTCCTTGAAATTACTCCGGACATACTCGCGGGACTCCCTGAAGGTGGCATCCCGCAGGACAATCTCATAGTTCATCGATTCTACGCAGCCCATGGTGCCACCTCGTCAATCGCCTTTTTCAGGGGCAGGGGATTATGCACGGCCTTTGCCGCAATGACCGTGCAGGGAAAGTCGATCTTCTTTGCCTGTTCTTCGAAGTGCTCGCCATACACCAGCGCATACAGTTTCGCGCCGGAGATCGCTCCCATCGTTGCCGCGTAGGTGACACCCGCATCGTTGTGGACGAAGACGAAGCACCGGTCGAAGTCACGTTTCTTGTCGCTGATAAGGCCTACGGCACGGTCAAGGTCGATCACTTCACCGACGTAATGGCGGTCCGGGTCCGAGACCACGAGCAGGGTGTTTGCCGCCTTGTTGCCGGCAACGACCGGTGTGAGGCCGGCCTTCTTAAGCCGGTTGATGAGGTACAATGCGATACCGGTCTGTACCGGTACCTGCGGACACCCGAGCACGAGGAGCGCTGTTGAGGTCTTTGCTGTCGGTTCGTCTGCCACTATGATCCATCCCGGACTACTGGTACTTTCTTTACTCGGCCACAGGAAATAACCTTACGCATCACGACCACCGGTTTACATCGTGCCAGCGAGTTCGACCCGTTCGGGATGGGTATAGACCGTGAACCGGTCCCCCCGGGAGAACCCGATAAGCGTGATGCCTGCCGCTTCTGCTGCAGCGATCCCCTTGTCGGTCGATGCAGCACGGGAGATGATGATGGGGATCCCGGCATGGGCTGATTTCCGGACCATGCCGGCCGGCTGCCGGCCGGTGCAGCCGATGACACAGCGGGAGAGATCGATGCCATTCAGGGCAGCGTACCCCACGAGCTTGTCGACCGTGTTGTGCCGGCCGACATCGCTGCTCTTGCAGATAAGCTTCCCGTCCCGGAACAGGACCGAGCAGTGGACACCCCCGGTCTTCCGCCAGAGTTCGGTCTCGATCTCCTTCGTGATCGCGATCACATCATCCGGCGTTATGTGGATATCCGACACGGTCTCTGGTGCCGGCGAGAGGAAACTGAGCCCCCCGGAAGAACCGGTCTCACATTTCACCTGTTTCAGGTCGCAGCCGGTATCCGCGCAGACAAGGATGCGGTCCCCGTCAAGGTTCACCTTGTCCACGCAACGGACCAGCCCTTCGCAGATCACGTATCCCGCGCCGAGTTCCCGCAGCTGGTCGCGGCTTGCAACTATGGACGTTACCCGCCGGTCATTCAGCAGGAGCTCGAACCGGTCCTCGATGACGATGGCATCGTCCGTCTCCCTCGCCCCGCCCGCGACCACCTGTATCCCGTGGTGGGTGTAGATCATGGTCCACGCGTCTCCGAGTACACCCAGTCAAGATAAGGCAGGTGGCCCGCGATGACCGGCAGGGTAATAACCTCCGGCACATCATACGGGTGCATTTCTTTCAGGGCCCGGATTACCGTGTCGGCAAGGTCCTTCCGGGTCTTGATGATGAGCAGGTGCTCCCCGTCATCGCAGGACTCGCCCTTCCAGCGGTAGAGTGACCGGACCGGTATGATATTGACACACGCAACGATCTTTTTCTCAAGAAGGCGCTGTGCCAGATCCGTTGAGCGGGACGGAGGTACGGTGGAGTACATGACGCAGATCTCCTTCCCGTCTCCCGCGTTCTTCTTCTCCATGACGCTGATGTTATCGCTGCCGGCAGATAAGCATAGTTTTTCGCGCCGCCGCGGGAGGAAGTGCCATTCCATGAAGGGAGTTAGATTCTATAGCGCCCAGCGCCAAAAGTAAGTACATATGTACGCATCACGCATGAGCAACCTCCCGCCGTACCTTTTTGCACGGATCGACGCGATGAAAGCCGAACAACGGAAGAAAGGCGTTGACCTCATCGATCTCGGTGTCGGTGACCCGGACCTTGCAACACCACCCCATATCGTGGATGCCCTGATTGCGGCAGCAAAGGACTCAAAGAACCACCACTACCCGGACTATGCCGGCATGCCGGCCTACCGGAGCGCAGTTGCCGGGTGGTACAAGAAGCGGTTCGGTGTCACGCTTGATGCCGACAAAGAAGTGATTGCCCTCATGGGCTCCAAGGACGGTATCGCCCACATCGCCGAGGCGTTCGTGAACCCCGGCGACTATGTCCTCTCCCCGAGCCCCGGCTACCCGGTATACCGGACCGGCACGCTCTTTGCCGAGGGGAAGGTGCACGACATGCCGCTCCTGCGGGAAAATAATTTTCTTCCCGTGCTCTCCGACATCCCGAAGAACGTGGCAAAGGCAGCAAAGATCCTGTACATCAACTACCCGAACAACCCGACGGGAGCCATAGCACCGGAGGGATTCTACAAGGAGGTCGTGGACTTTGCCCGCGACAATGAGATCATCGTGGTCTCGGACAATGCGTACTCCGAGATCTCCTTTGACGGGTACCGCGCCCCCTCGTTCCTTGAAACAAAGGGAGCCATGGAGGTAGGTATCGAGATGCACTCACTCTCCAAGACCTACAACATGACCGGCTGGAGAATAGGGATGGCAGTCGGTAACGCGGAGGTCATCGCCGGGCTCGGCAGGGTCAAGACCAACGTAGACTCCGGTGTCTTCGATGCCGTACAGTACGCTGCCATCACGGCCCTCTCCGGTTCGCAGGACTGTGTTACGGATGCCTGCAGGACCTACAAGGAGCGCCGCGACGTGCTCGTCAGGGGCCTGCAGGGGCTCGGCTTCGATGTACCGTTACCGAAGGCAACATTCTATGTCTGGATGCCGGTCAAGGACTGCATGACATTCTCCGGGCGGCTCCTGACCGAAGCCGGTATCGTTGCAACGCCAGGTGTCGGTTTCGGTGCCAGCGGAGAAGGCTACGTGCGGTTTGCGATCACCCGGCCGGTTGCCCGGATACAGGAAGCGATCGAACGGATGCGGAAGATGAACCTATGAAACTCCCTCACCACCTTACCATAAAAAACGGCCACCTGCTCATTAACGGGCAGGACTGCGTGGCCCTTGCGGAAAAATACGGGACGCCGCTCTACGTGACGAGCGAGGACCGGGTCGTGGAACAGTTTGAGAGTTACAAAAAAGCCCTCGGCGCCCGTTATCCGAAGGTGCAGGTGCTCTTTGCGGCAAAAGCAAACGGCAACCTTGCCCTGATACGGGCGCTGGCGGCAAAAGGCGCCGGGGCAGATGTCTTCTCTTCAGGAGAACTCCAGCTTGCTCTTGACGCCGGCATGGCACCGGAGAAACTCCTCTTCAACGGGAGCTCCAAGACTCCCGCCGACCTGAAACTTGCGGTGGAGAAAGGCGTCACGGTCTCGCTCGACTCCCTGGACGAACTCCACCAGCTCGATGCAGTAGCAACAGAAGCCGGCAAAACGGTGAAGGTCTCGTTCCGCGTCAACCCGGCACTCGAAGTGCCCACCCACCCGAAGATTGCGACCGGCCTTGCCACGAGCAAGTTCGGCATCCCGCACAAGGAGATCCCTGCCGCGTACAAAGAGGCCCTGGCCTGCACAAGCATCCTGCCGGTCGGCATCCACTGTCACATCGGCTCGCAGATCCTCGACGTCGAACCCTTTGCCCGTGCTGCCGAAGTGATGGTCCGCATCGCTAAGGAACTCACCGAGATGGGCGTGAAACTCGAGTTCATCGATCTTGGCGGCGGCCTTGGCATCCCCTACCACCACGACACCGACCCGGCACCGACACCGGAGGACTATGCAGCAAAGGTAGTCCCGGTCTTCAAAGCCGGCATGGAAGCCTGCGGGATCACACCCGAACTCTGGGTCGAGCCGGGCCGGTCGCTCGTAGCAGATTCGACCGTGCTCCTGACGCGGGTCAACTCTACCAAGAAAGCCCACAAACGGTTTGCGAACGTTGACGCAGGGTTCAACCTCCTGATCCGGCCTGCGATGTACGACTCCTACCACGAGGTTATCGTGGCAAACAGGGCCGACGCTCCCCTTACAACGGAATACACGGTCACCGGGCCCATCTGTGAGACCGGTGACATCCTTGCACCTGACCGGAAACTCCCCGAAGTCACGGCGGGCGATATCATCGCGGTGCTCGATGCCGGGGCGTACGGGTATGCCATGTCATCCCAGTACAACAGCCGCCCGCGGTGTCCTGAAGTTCTCCTTCACGGCACCGAGGTCGCCCTCATGCGCCGGGCTGAATCGGTTGGCGATATCACCGGTACCATGGAACGCCCACCCTGGCAGAAATAGGCGGAGGCCTGTTCCGTGCTCTTCCACTATGCGCTGGTCGATGACCTCATCACAAAAGAGGAGTTCGAACGACGCGTAGACGCGAAGATCGATGAATGCGGCGACCTGGTCGACGAACCGACTGCCGCGATGATGGTAGTCGGCGAGCTGGGCCGCGAACACGTGAAGATCAAGGGGCTCTCGGCCAAGTCCAGCCTCTTCTCTTTTTTCGGGAAGATTATCGACAAGACAGAACCAAAGGAGTTCGACCGTGCTGATGGCGAGAAGGGATGGGTAGCCACAATCCTCCTCGGGGACGAGACCGGGACCACCCGGGTCGTGCTCTGGGACGAGAAAGCAGGGGCTGTGCTCGACACCGAGATCGGCGAAGTCCTTGAAGTGATCGGCCGCCACCCGGGGAAGAGCACCCGGGAGATCTATGCACTTGCCCTCCGGAAGGCCAGCTGCGAGATCCGGTGCGATATGCAAAAGAACGGTACCGGTGCAGGAAACCTCTCGGACGAACCGGTGGATCTTGACACGGTCCTGATCGCCCGGGGGGAACCGCGTTCCTATACCCGGCGGGATGGGACCACCGGGGAGATGGTGGACGCGATCATCGGTGATGCTGCAGGCTCGGCACGCATGGTCGCATGGGCCCCGGACCTGCTCCTTGCTGTCCCGGCGGGTGCCTCCCTTCACATTACCGGCGCAAAACCCAGCCAGCGGGACGATGGGCGGAGTTACAGCCTTGATGAGAAGAGCACCGTCACCATTACCGATCAGGTCATCTCCATCCCGTTCACTCCCCTGGGTTCAGTAGCCGATCAGGGAGTTTACAGCGTCCAGGGCACCATCAGGCAGCTGCAGCAGCCACGCTCTTTTACCACGCGGAACGGCACTCCCTCATGGGTCAGGAACGTGACGATCACGGATGGCAAGGACGACCAGAAAATTGTACTCTGGGGGGAGAACGCACTCGTCCCGCTGGCTGCGGGGGACTCTGTCGAGGTCTACCACGCAACCGCAAAACCCGGGCGGTTCGGGGATATCGAGCTCGCGGTCGGGAGGGGGAGCGCTCTGCGGGTGCCAAAGGAACCGGAAGCTCCCGTCCCGATCGTCTTCTCGGGCACCATTATCGCAGGGCAGGGTTGCACATTCATCGATAACGGTAAGGATCGCTACCTTATCGAAGGAAATTTTCCGGAAGGCAGCGAGGTTGAGGTAACCGGGACCCTCTCAGGCAGCCGTATCATCCCGGGAGAGGTCGTGCCGGTGGTGATCAGTACTGAAACGGTACTGGCACACGTGAAAGCACTGATGGACACTATAAACCGGTAAAACCTCACTTTCACCCCGCGCAATCCGGGAGTATATATGCCAGCTTTTAACATCTTGTTGTGCCATAGGAGTGTTACAAGAAATGGCTGAAGGACCATTGGAAATTGAAGATTTACCGGGTGTAGGCCCGAGCACTGCAGAAAAACTCCGGGAAGCCGGTTACCTCTCTGTTGAGAGCATTGCAACGGCAGCACCTGCCGAACTCTCTGAGGTCTCAGAGATCTCAGAGTCCACTGCGAAGAAGATCATCAAGGCTGCCCGCGAAGTCGCCGATGTCGGCGGGTTCAAGACCGGCAAGGACATCTTCGAAGCACGCAAGGACATCAGGAAACTCTCGTTCCGGGTGCCGGAACTGGATACCCTGCTCGGCGGGGGAATGGAGACCCAGGCGATCACCGAGATGTACGGTGAGTTCGGTTCCGGTAAGAGCCAGATCGTCCACCAGATGGCGGTCAATGTCCAGCTTCCCGAGGAAGACGGGGGTCTTGGGGGCAGCGTCATCTATATCGATACAGAAAATACCTTCCGACCAGAACGTATCGAGCAGATGGTGAACGGCCTCGGCCTGGATAATGTGCCGGACGTGCAGGAGTTCCTTGACAATATCCATATCGCCCGGGCCCACACGTCCGATCACCAGATGCTGTTGATCGACAATTCCCGTGAACTGGCAACCGAGTTAAAAGAGGAAGGGAAACCGGTCAAGCTCTTCATTATCGACTCGCTCACGGCCCACTTCCGGGCAGAATATGCCGGCCGCGGGACGCTTGCCGCCCGCCAGCAGAAACTGAACCGCCACATGCACGAGCTCTTCAAGCTCATCGACGAGCATAATGCCGTGGGCCTCGTCACCAACCAGGTCATGTCCAACCCCGCCGTATTCTTCGGCGACCCGACAAAACCGATCGGCGGAAACATTGTCGGCCACACGGCAACATTCCGTCTCTACCTCCGCAAGAGCAAGGGCGGCAAACGCATTGCACGTCTCGTGGACAGCCCGAACCTGCCCGAAGGCGAGGCACCATTCATTGTAGAAGAGGCTGGTCTCAAATCGTGTTAAAAGCGCTCCTCACGGATATCGACGGGACGATCACCCGTCCCGACCGCAGGATACACACCGGTGCTATCGAGACCATCCGGTCGCTGGTCGACCAGGGGGTCGAGGTAGTGCTGGCAAGCGGGAATACGTCCTGCTTCATGGAGACGCTCTGCAAGATGATCGGGACCCAGGGGTCGTTCATCGCAGAGAACGGGGGGGTGTTCCGGGCAGGATATACCGGTCCCCTCCGGATTACCGGTGACCAGGGTGCCTGCAGGAAAGCGCTTGAGACCCTGCAGGCTCATTACCGCACTCAGGGAAAGGAACTGGAACTCTTCAGCCCGACCTACCGGTTCGCAGACCTGGCATTTGCCCGGACGGTACCGGTCGATGAGGTAAAGGAATTCCTCCGGGATCATCCGGTACAGGTAATCGATACCGGATATGCCATTCACCTCCAGTCACTGGGCATCAACAAGGGCACAACACTCGTAACGCTCGCTGGAACGATGGGTCTTGTCCCGGAGGATTTTTGTGCAATCGGGGATTCCATCAACGACATCCAGATGCTCAGGACTGCCGGCACCGGCATTGCCGTTGCCAATGCCCATCCCGACACCAAGGCAGCAGCGGAATATGTTACAGAAAAAGCGTACGGCGACGGGTTTGTGGAAGGGATAAAAAAATATTCTTCTTATTTCCGGGCAAGGTAACGGTCAACGACAATATAGTCCTTGATATCCTTCACCGCTTCAAACGGTACAATGAGCAGCTTGTCATCCTCGAGGTTGTAGCCATCCGTGGCAAAGGACTGGTCCGGGTGGATGATCATCTCCTGCACCTGGCCGGAATCGAAGTCAACACGGATATTTTTCAGGGTCCCGATGAGCTTCCCGTCGTTGGTCATGATCTTTTTTCTCGACAGGCTGCGGGCAAATACACGAGTCATGAAAAAATTGACGATGTATAAATATTTAAATTGTTCTAAACTGGCGGGAAAAATGAGTTTTTCGGGATTTATACCAGAAGAAGGTTATTTGAACATTTCTGCGGCCATTCTGACATCGGTTCCCCGCAGGGTCTTCCTGCCGGCATGGTCCGACATCTTCTTTGCTTCCTTTGCAAGGAAGGTGCCATATTCCTCCATCAGTTCGGCAAGCGTTTCCGTGGCGTCGGCACTGACACGCTCGGCACCGGCCTTCTTGATGATCCGTTCAACTGCAGCCTGGGATAATTCTGTCATAAAATGTTGATCCTCCCATAGCATTTGGCGCGGAATATCTAAAGATATTCTATTTACAGCGCGGGAAAGACCCGGATAATATCCGACTGGGTGATGATGCCAACCGGCTTTCCGTCTTCTATGACGATCAACCGCCCGATCTTATGCTCCTTGAACTGCCGGATCACTTCGAACAGTTTGATGTGTGACGGTGCTTCTACGACATCCGAGGTCATGCATGCTGAGACCTTTGTCGAGAGCGGAAGCTCCTTCTCCACCGCTTTTGCAATATCGCTCATGGTAATGATACCGGAAAGTTTCCCATCGTCTACTACCGCTACGCCATGGATTCGGTCGCGGTTGAAAAGTGAGAGGGCATCTTTTAAGGTGTTGGTGCTCTTGAGGGTGATTAAGGGGGATGACATGTAGTGTTTGATCGATTTCTTCGGAAGGGAGATCATCTCTGACGTGGAGATGAGGAGGGCCTGTTTTGCCTCGTCCTTGCCGAACACCTCGCCCCGGATCAGCAGCTTGTTGACCGGGGTCGGGCCGATCGTGATCTGGTCGCCGATCTGGAAGAGTTTCGCACTGCCGACCAGCTTGATCACCGCGTGGCAGACATCCGGGTGGCAGAGCGTGGTGAAATCGACTTCCTTGACATTTGCCCCGTTGACCTCTTCCCCGTTCCGGCTAATCCTCACATCATAATCGCCCTCAGCAATGTTCAGGTTGAGTTCCTTATAGGCCAGCTCGGTAGGAATATACCCGCCCTTCGGGCCGGGCACCCCATCAACGAGCCCTACAGCCTTGAGGGACTGCATCTGGTTGCGCACGGTCCCCGGGTTGCGCTGGATCATATCGGCAATCTCTTCCCCCTTGATGGAGTGCGACTGCTGGTGGTAGAGGGTGATTAAGGTGATGAGGATATCCTTCTGGATAAGGGACAAGTCCATAACGATAAACCGTTTGACGTTCTATAAATAAATAGATAGGCAGGCAGTTTGTGGAATTCGAGAAGATGCCAACGGTGCCAACTGCGGATGAGATCCTTGACCGGAGTTTCCGCCGTGCGGCAAAGAAGATGAAGGAAAAGGACAACAAGGAGCGGGCAAACCAGGAGTTTGTCCGGGCCGTGGGGGCGGCGGTCCACGACCGGCTGGTCTATATCATCCGCGGGTTCCCCGAATTCGACGAGATCCCCCCGTTCTACCGCGAGATGGCGGACATCCTCTTCGGGATCGAGAAGATCAAGCAGTCTCTTGGTGCCGTGGGCTGGGCAGCAAAACATACCAAGATGATCGGGAACCAGCTGGCACTCCAGTCACGGAAAGCGGAGGACACGCTTGTTGTCCGGAAACGGGCGGTGGCCCGGCTTGCCTCCATGGTCCACCAGATCGACAAGGACCTGATCTTCTTAAACGAGGTGAGAAATGTCCTGCGCCAGCTCCCGCACGTGGAGGAGACCTTCACTATCGTCATCGCAGGGTACCCGAACGTGGGGAAGTCCTCGTTCATCCGCAGGGTCTCGTCCGCTGCGCCGGAAGTTGCTTCGTACCCGTTCACCACGAAGGGGATCATCGTTGGCCACCTCGTGATGGGACGGGAGAAGGTCCAGTTTGTCGACACGCCCGGTATTCTCGACCGCCCCGCGGAGGAGCGGAACCAGATCGAGAAGCAGGCGCTCTCTGCGATCATGAACGTTGCCGATGTCATCCTCTTCATCACCGACCCTTCGGAGCACTGCGGTTACCCGATGGGTGTGCAGCTGAGCCTGCTTGATGAAGTGAAAGGAATGGTATCGGTCCCGGTGATGGTAGTGGCAAACAAATCGGACCTCGGGGTTGCTGAAGGCTATATCACGATGTCGACTGCGGACGGGACGGGTGTCGATGATGTGCTCGCAGAACTCCTCACCCACAAGCCGGAACCGGAAGCAAGGAAACGGGCTGCTGATATCCGGTCTGCCATTCCGCAGGAGTCCGAAGAGTCAGAAACGGATGCTGGGGCAGGCATGCTCGGGGAAGACGCACCACGACGGAAACGGGTGCGCAGGCCCCGCAAGCCCCGGACGAAACCGGTAAGTTCCTGAACGGATCACAGCATCCTGCCGGAGGATGGACCGTAAGGAGCCTGCTTTTTTCCAGCAAGAAAAGTACACCACCCGACCCCCGTCACCCGCCAGACCATGAAAATTCCCCCCACGGGCCCTCTTTTCTGTCGTAAAAATCAGGGGTACCCGGCCGGATACCACCCCGGGCAACGGTTCTCCAAAGGGGGGTCGGGCGGTGTACTTTGCTGTTGACCGGCCGGCCGGTCCATAGCACGGGAACGGAAAAACGCGACCCGGCTGCATACGATTACGCCGGAATCGCGGCTTTCATGCCGGGACTGCGGGCGTAGCAGGACCAGTCTTGCACCGGTCAAAGTACACCGCCCGACCCCCCCAACCGACCACCAAGATTTTCTCTTTCCCACAAAAAAGATCCGGGTAATACAAGGCAGCCGTGATATACAATGGCCCATTTTAACCAGAGACCCGGAACAAAGAGTGCCGTCCACAAACTGAAACAGCCCTTCCCGGACCTGACAGCATTCGATGCTGTTGTCCGGTCATTCGTCATGAAGAACCCGCTCGGATGCACGCCCTATTACCGCGGGAGAAAGAACCATCCCCCGGTCGAGAAGGTACGTGAGATGTATACCGCGAAATTTGTCTATGAGGACGCTCACGGGAAGCGGGTCGGGACCGGGCAGGAGACGTACAATTCCATTGAAGGATACCAGTACGGGGTAGCAGCAGTCCTCTCCCACATGGCAAATTTTGCCGCCCACTACGGGAAGGCCCGGCATATCCCGGATTCAGATCTCTTTTCGGTTATCCTGAAATGCCATGACCCGGGCGGGGAACTCTGTTTCCTTGTCATCTCCCGCGACCGTGTGACCGTGGCCTCGTATGAAGATGATGCGATAAAGGATAAGGTCGGGGCGTGGACGGACTGTGTGCCAGCTCTGGCATAAAAACTGCTTATCCGGGAGGTTATTGTTTTTTAAATGGCATTCATCAAATGAGTTAAAATAACTGCTCAATAGTGATCATTCAGAAATATCTGGCGCTCTTGAGGGCTTCTCCCGCGCCACTGGGGTACAGCGAAGAAGGTCTAAAGGCTTTCTTCTCGGGTTCCTTTATCACTTAGTGGAAGGTATTTCAGATCTTTCCCGGCCCCTCATCGATTTTATTGATGAAGGCATCCCCTAGTTGTGATAGTGGTGTATTACCTGTATACAAAAGTGTAGAAATTTTCTGTTCGGTAATAACGGGGCATCGCAAGAGGGGACGATCATAGCAGTAAAAAATACGATACGGTATGGTTTAATGGGAAAATCTGCTGGTGAGAAACAGCTGGCGAAAGGCGGGTAAGGGCCGGGGCGCAGGTAAGGTAGTTAACTCCATGATTTTTCCTACCCAACGTCATTGTCCCATCTCCAGTGAATAATAATATCCTAAAATAGGAATAAATAGTAAAAAATCATTTCAAAAGTATTAATAGTACCGTGATTAATAAAATAAATTAACAAAAGTAATTTGTTAAGTACTTCTAAAGATTGGGATCGATTCATGATAAAAATTACAGCGATTATTCTGGCCTGCTTGGCCTGTATCCTTGTGATGGCAGCTGGTTGTACAGGCACGTCCAGTACCGCTACCCCTGCTGTTACGGTAACAGCAGTAACACCCGCCTCTGCTGCCTCAGACTCTTGGTCCGGGACTTGGGATACCGCGGGGAGTACAACGATTGCCTACCAGACATACGGGGTTCTAACTCTTACCCGGACCGGCCCATCGGTGACGGGGACCTTCAGCAACAACGACCAAGGCAAAGGTAGCGTCAACGGCACCATTATGGGAAACCAGCTTGCCGGCACATGGACCACGGATTACCCCCTCAAGTCCGATTCCGGGTCGTTTGTATTTGTGCTGTCCGATGACAAAACTCATTCACCGATCGGTGGGTCTCTATATCCGCTACGGAACATACCCTCAGCACTTCCACGGAATCCTGGGACGGAGTTAGGAGATAATCATGAACAAGAACGGAATGACTGAATCTAGCGGGGCATTTCCCGTCGTTAGAGAATTTGAAGAGACAACACTATGATTAAGAACGAAAAGAACAACAAAGGATCTGCACCCGGCATACGGATACTGGGCATGCTCGTGATAGTCTGCTTGTGTTGTATTGCATTGTTTCCCGCTGTTGCGGCGCTACCTAACAAATGGCTCACCGACAACCGTACCGTGTTAGCGAATAACAGTTATTATGGCACAATCGATGACGTTGATTTCACAAATGATTACTTCTTCGCGATTATAGGAAATTCACATTTTAATACAACCGCACCGGCCTGGAACTGGACCGGGGACGCAAACCCAAATTACTATAACCGGTATTATTTAAGACAACTAAAAATCGGGAACACGTGGTATCCACCTTCCTTGAAAAGCGGCGACTATCAGTGGGTGATTGTCGATAAACTCGATATCGATCGAAATGTCTACAAGTGGGGTCTTGCCACATATGTCGAACCCCCCAATGGCACGTACTATCTCTGGTTTGGTAACAGAACAGCCGCTTATATTTATCACCCCCCCTATAAGCACTGGCTCTGCCCGACCTATGAGAATGCAACGTATGTTGTAGCCTTACCTGTAGAGTGGGTATATGAGGAATAACGGATTGGTTTCAAATGTTTGGTATTCCGGCAACTCTCAAATTTTTATTTTTTTCTGAATAATCATGTGCCAGCGCATGTGAAAAATAATTCCGGCTGACTCATCCGAAAGAAATTTTCCGGGGTTTCAGATCAATTGCATAATCCGGCAATTTGCCCTGCCATGTTTTAGAGAGGTCATGTGGTGGGGAGCACTCGTAATAGTCTCATTACCAATATTCGATATCGAATTATGCCTATCCCATCAGCGCCTCGTCTCCATCTCCATGATTTAACAGGATCTTTTTAAAAAGAGAGTTATTCATTTCTTCTTAGCAATACCGCAGCCCCGAGTCCTGCAAACAGCCCGACCACCGGGACGTGGGCATTCTGCGTGGAAGTCTTCTGTGCCGGCTCTTTACCTGCAAAAATAACCGCCCCGCCCTTAAGGGGGATGGCCCGGGCATACTCAAATGTACCATAACCCGTGCCGAAAAGAAATGTGGTTCCAGCAGGCTTTTTAAGAGATGTCCCTTCAGAAATGCCAAGGGTCCGGCCGACCGGAATTTCAACGGTCCTGTCAGCAATAAGTAATGCATTTTGTGTAAGGACTGCATTTTCGCGGAGTGTAAAATTTCCTCCCGTGGATGTGAAAACCACCGCATTGCCGCCGGAGATTGTGGTAATGTTGGTGTTGTAGGGATAGTTTTGCTGGGCACCGCTTTCATCCTCATAAATAATTATGACAGAGTTTCCGGATATCCTGACCGTGCTGGACCTGGAATCAATACCAATATTCCTCTCCACACCTCCGGTTGAAAGGACAGCCACGTCTCCACCGGATATGATTACGCCGCCACCCGATTTTTCAGATCCCCCACCGCCCCCATCGAGACCAAAAGTATTGGATCCACCGTGTTGACTTGTAACTATCCAACCGCCGGTAACGATGATGGATCGTGAGGCGGAGATCCCTTTATTTTTATGGGCGGTTGTATTAACGTTTGTATTAATCGATCCCCCGGAGATTGTGACATTGCCTGATCCTGCACAGATGCCAACGGCAGTAGTATCCTCTCTCTTGTTCTTGCCGTTCACCGTGATATAAAGGAGTCCGCTCTCTACAGAAACAGAAGGTGCTTTGATACCGTAGAGCATCGCCGAGTCATTGTCTACGATAATAGTAAGCATATTGTTTGCAGGAGATCTGATCGTTACCGGAGCCGCAGATTCAATACCGGCATTGCTGTTACTCTGGATAGTGGCGTCATCTTCGATTACGAGGATGAGTTTATCCTCGCCGGTATAGTGGATGCCATTTTTGTATTGTTCAATGGAGGTGGAGTTGAGAACATATTCTGTCGCGGATGCAGCAGAGGTAAAAAGGAGGGTACATAGCAATATGAGAATCATTATTTTGGAAATATGTAAGGTGAAACACGGACAGGCCGGTTCTCCGGATTGGAACATCGCATCTCTGGATTTTCGTGAAATTTCATCTCGATGTGGCTCTTGGAATCTGTACATCAAAATCATTCCTCTATCATGAAATCATCGGATGCAACCAGCAGGTCCTTACTGTCATAAATATCAAGTTTGCCGGTTTTCCCGATAAACTCCCGATACGGCTGCATGTACTCCGGGCCAATTTTCATGGCCACACCCCATATCACGGTTTGCAAATGGTGGAAAGTAAAAGGATAAATTATTGTAATGTTACATTCTCCCCCAGTTTTTCCTTGAATCGTAAATAGATTTTCGCGATTATATCGCTATTATAAAAAACCAATCCATATGCTTGTGTTGTTCCATTCGAGGTTATCAACATCCGATGCCTGGAGTCAACCCCATACATATTATTTTTAATCTCCGCATCAGGACTCACTGACGTGATATCCGTATATCTGAAAATTGTTTTCCTGTCAATGCCAAAGAGGTAAGACAGATGTGATTTGATGTGCACCGAATCCTCTGCAAAGATGAAAACAGGCACCGTATACCAAAGCCAGATCAAAAATACCATGAATCCGAGTATAACAATAATTAAACCAAAATTCACTTCATGATTTCTGAATTGGAAGATAATAGCAGTTACAGACATAAATATAAAAAACAGAAAAAAAATTGATACTCCGATTGTTGGTTTAAACAGCAACTGTTTCCTCTCTTTTTGATCAGCCTTCTTGATCTCTTCTTCCTTTATCTCCTGCGTCAGTGGTTTTCCATAGGTTTGATAAACCAGATAAAGAACCATGGCAGTTATCAGAACAAAACCCGCGCTGTGCTGAAATTCACCAGCTGCTCCGAGAAGACCCGGATCTTTTATGCCAAAAACAGAAGCCCATGGAATAATGAAAATTACGAAAACGCAGATAATGATCAATACATTCTTTATAATTTCCTTTCTCTCCATCATCTTCAACCGACCCTCATTTTAAAATACATTTTTATTATTGCCATATTTGCGCTGATCCACCTTGCACGGAAAAAATAATTTTGCAAATAACGGAAAGTAAAAGGATACATTATTCTAATGTTACCTTATCCCCCAGTTTTTCTTTAAAGCGCAAATAGATTTTTGCGATTATTTCGGAATTAAACCCAATCAAGCTAAATGATTGTGTTGCTCCATTGGTTGATATCACAATCCGATACCTGCGGTCCACCCCATAAAAATCACCCTTAATCCTCGCATCAGGACTCACGGATGTGATGTCAGCATATCGGATAACAGTTTTCCAGTCAATGCCAAAGAGGTAAACCAGATGTGGTTTGATATGAACCGAATCCTTGGTAAAGATGAAAACCGTCACCGTATACCAAAGCCAGATCCAAAATACCATGAATCCGATTATCAGACCAATTGACCCAAAATCTACGTTATGATCCCTGAATTGAAAGAAAATAGCAAGTACAGATAAAAATAGAAAAAACATAAACATAACTGATAATCCGACAGACGGTTTAAACAGCAACCGTTTCTCGTCTTTTTGTTCAGCCTCCCTGATCTCTTCTTCCTCCATCTCCTTCGTCAGGGATTTTCCTAAGGTTTGGTAAACCAGGTGAAGAGCTATGGCGGTTAGGATAACGACGCCTGCACTGCGCTGAAATATTCCTCCTCCTTCGAGAAGAGCCGGATCCTGTATGCCAAAAACAGATGCCCAAGGAATACCAAAAAGTATGAAAACACCGGCAATTATCAATAAATTCCTTAAAATTTCCTTTCTCTCCATCATCTTCAACAGTCCCTAATTTTTAAAAAATTTTGATCTTCAGTTTCCCATTCATAGAATCCATCCGATAACCCTATCACGGTTTGTTACTTACCCGGGAGCTTGAGCGACCCGTCACCAGGCAAACGAATTGGAGGCCCTTGGTTAGACATGGCAAAGTTAGAGTAACTCCCGAAAGCCCAACCACTGCCTCGGGAAATACCGCTTCGTGCATATTTTTCTACAGCTGTATTCATGGGGGAGTAAGGAACTGCCATGTAAGAAACCGGACCCGCAACTACGCCACCTCCCAAAGCAATTCCAGCACCTTCCAAAGAGTAACCTTCCTTTGTTCCAGGTACTCCTAGTCCGTAAAGCACAGGTTGGGTTATTACTCTATCAACAGTATACGAAGTTCCACTCGCTGCGGCACCAGCAACAAAGGGGTTACCATATGAGGCAGTGAATGCTCCTGCTCCCGCTGCTCCACCAGCAAATCCCCCTGCTGCACGGCCTCCGAGTGTAACAAAACTGAACTGATTATGACCGGTTGTATACTGGATAGCAGCCTGCTCCCCAATATACCATCCTGTATTAGCACAAGAGCCGTAGAGACCTGCAAGTCCAATCGCCACTAACGGGTTTTTCCCGCTCGGATCAGCATACACGACAGGATTATTTTGAACGTATGGGTACCTGTTAAGGCTTTGTGTGACAGTATCAGAACCGGTGAACGGATCTTTTGAAATAAACCGTCCGGTTTCCGGATCATAATACCGTGCCCGGAGATAGATCAATCCGGTTTCGGAATCCATCTGTTCCCCGGTGAAAAGGAAATCATTATCCCCATTACCTGTTGTAAGCAGAGGCTCGCCAAAGGCATCGTACGAATACGTGGTTCCGGTGTTTCCGCTGCTGTCACTCAGGCTGCGTACGCTTCCCAACCCGTCGTATTGGTAATACATCAGTCCACCTGACGAATTGGTCATCGAGATCCGTTGCAGGCCATAGAGGGAAAGAGCTGTACCCTGCGCGTCCGTTTCCGTAAGAACCTGGGGCAGGCCGCCATTGACATCCCAGACATACTCGGAAAATTCTGTGGCATTACCACTGGCGACGGCTTTGCTGATACGGTTGCCATCTCCGTCATATGCAAAGATAAGTGAGGTACCTCCCTGCACTGATACATCGACCAATCTGTTGGCAGCATCAAACTCATACGACGTTGTCCCTGCGGTTTCATTCTTTTCAATCCGGTTACCGTTGTTGTCGTAGGCGAAGGTAGTGCTGCCTGCGCTCAGCAATTGATCGCCGGCATCGTACGTGTAGGTAATTGTTGAGCTCGCGTTACCGGCATTCGTAGCCATGTTCAGCCGGTTTCCCATGGGATCGTACGTGTAGGTCACCGTTGTACCGGGGTACGTCACCGTGTGCAGGCGGTTAAGGACATCATACCCGTATGTGGTCACGAGGGTTGAGTTGCCCGGCCCGGTTTCGGTGACCTGCTGGCGATTCCCGTTGGCGTCCAGCGTGTACGCGTAACTGGTGACAACATTCGCTCCCTGCTTGTTGACCAGGTTGATCAACCGGTTGCCGTTATCGTACGTGTATGCCGTCCCTATCCCGTTGGGATACGTCATGTTCGCCAGGTTGCTGTTCGCGTCGTAACCATAACTGGTCGTGTTGCCGGTCCAGTCGGTCACGTTACTCAGCCGGTTATCGCTGTCATAGGCGTACGAGACCGTCTTACTATCAGGATACGTCATCCGGATCCTGTTGCCGACCGGGTCATAGCTGTAGGTTACGGTCTGGCCACTGGAACCGGTAACGCTTGTCAGCCGGTTGAGCCCGTCATATGCGTAACTCGTTGTCCCGGAACCGTCAGTCATCGCCAGCCTGTTACCAACCGCGTCATAAGTATAACTCACCGAGGTCTGGTCGTGATACGATACTCCGGTCAGCCGGTTCAGCGAATCATACGTGAGGGAGGTCATGTCCCCGTTACTGTCCGTGAAACTGATCTTATTGCCCGCTGCATCATAGCTGGAGTTCGAGGTGTGTCCCAAGGGATCCGTAACAGCGGTCAGGCGGTTCACGGGATCATACGCATACTGCATGGTGTGGCCATTCGCGTCGGTCATGGAAACAAGGTTATCCACCGTGTCATAGGTGTAACTCACCGTTCCGCCCAGGGGATCCGTGACGTTCGCAAGCTGGTTGAGGGGATCATAGGAGTAATGTGTCGTGCTCCCCATGGCATCGGTAGAACTGATCCGGTTCCCGTTACCATCATAGCTGGTGGTCGCGCTATGGCCTAATGGATCGGTAACACTGACAAGCCGATCGAGTGCATCGTAACTGAATGTACTGGTTCTGCCTTTGGCATCAGTTGCACTAACCTGGCGCCCGACAAGATCATAGGAGAATGTTGCGGTATTCCCCGCGGCATCGGTGATGTCAACCGGATTGCCATAGTTGTCGTAGGTATGGGAGGTACCATGCCCGTTGGCATCCTGAGCTTGTATCACCTGTCCGTACTGGTCATACGTAAAAGTTGTAACATTTCCGAGCGCATTGGTAATCTGAACCGGATTGCTGTTTGTGTCGTAATTGAATGTTACCTGGCGTCCCAATGCATCCGTGCTGCTCACGGGATTATTTTTTGAATCATAGGTCTGGGCGGTGCTGTGACCCGATGGATCGATAACCTGAATGATGTTCCCGTTCGCATCATAGGAGGATGTAGTAGTATGGCCATTCGCATCGGTTGCGCTGATCCTGTTCCCATTCCCGTCATACGCGTAAGAAATGGTATTGCCAAGTGCATCAGTCTCGCTGAGCTCCCAGAAGTGGTCGTTATAAGTGTAGTGGGTACTCCGGCCTAACGGGTCAGTTTCGGTCGTTATCCGATTATTGGTATCATAACTGAAATTGGTTACCACATCCAGAGCATTGCTTTGGCTGATAACTCGCCCATCGCCATCATACGTATTGGTCACGATCCGGATTCCCCGGGGATTTGTTATTGAGGTCATCCGGTGGTTCCCATCGTATGTATAATCGAATTGTCCGCCAATAGGATCGGCATATTGAACCAGATTATCATTCGCATCATAGGTATAGCTCAAAATCCTGCCCAGGGGATCAGTGATTGAAATGATTCGTCCTGCTGCATCATAGGTGAAGGTCAGTCCTCTCCCGGAATAATCTGTCACGTGCGTAAGATTATTGCCGGTATAGGTAAGATTTATTGTATTTCCATTGTTATCCGCGATATTGTTCAGTTGACCTATTGAGGTAAAGTGATACGTTATGTGATCTTTCCTTTCAAGTGTGTAGGAACCATCTGCATTCCTGGTCAGTTTATCGAAGATCCCCGGGGGTGGAGAATAGGTGCCGTTGGAACTGACATTATAGATATCGGTGCGACCGTCTTCCCTTACCACCAGTACAATTTCACTGCTGTTGATTCCTGCCAGTTTCACGTTGTAATTAAATGTCCAGCTGGAACCGAAAGGCCCGCTCATGGGATTCAGAGAATTGTAAGTACGGGTAATTGCCAGGGATAGTCCGCGCCCCGGAATGAAGAGATCCTGATACTGGTAAACATAATTCCCGTTTGCGAGATTTACCGGCTCATAGGAAAAAGGAACATATGGATTGGATCCTGGAGTGCCAGAAGTGGCCATATTTTGCAGGGAACACCCATAACAGGTGAGATTCTCTAATATTGGATTAGTCGGTTCAGGTGTTGGTGTAGGTGTTTGGCACAGTGCATTGCAATATGTCGCACCGTTGCACGCGACACAGGCATCATAGGATGCAGTATTTGGAATATCACTGCATTGATCGTAGCCGCAGTGTGCCGGTTGTTGTGGGGGTAGACAAAGAGAGAGACAGTATGCATGACCGTTACACGCGACACACGCATCATAGGATTCAGCATCTGCAATTTCTGAACATTGATCGTATCCGCAATGTCCCGGCGGAGGTGGCGGGGGTCCTGTTGGGCAAAGACTACTGCAATACGGCGCACCGTTACACGCGACACAGGCATTATAGGACGTAATATCAGAAATTTGGGAACATTGATCGTATCCGCAATGTCCCGGCGGAGGTGACGGCGGTCCTGATGAGCAAAGATCATTGCAATACGCCGCACCGTTGTAAGCAACACAGTCATTATAGGCTGGAATATCTGGTATATCGTCGCATGTATAGTATTTGTAAAAAAAAGGATAATCACCACAAGCACTAGCGGACATGGTTAAAAGGACGAGACTCAATACAATTCCCACAATCCTCACAAAATTCCGAGTGGATCTGGTATCCCGTGTAAAAAATTCCAATCGCATGTTTCAGTCCCCCGGATTAACAGGGCCTCTTTTTCTCGCCATCAATCAATAGATGCACAAATATATTCATATATTTTAGTTAACAAATCAAGTTTATTAATTTTTTTAATTTACCTTTTATAACAAAATGGCGATGCTAAAATACCACTACGGATACCCCTCACAACCGGACAACCACCATGTTCAACAACTGGATAACAAATAATCTGCAGAAATTCCATGAGGATATACAAATCCTGCGTTTTTACAGTGTCGGGGTCGGGCACCTGCTTATCGCCCTGCTCATCCTGAGCGTCCTGCTCGGATTCCTGGAAACCTTCCAGATCGTGCTGCTGTACCCGATTATGAATGCCACGATCGATTTCCAGGGCACGGAGATCGCACTGTTCGAACCATTCTATACGATCGTGCGGAGTTTTTCAATCCTGCCGGATATCGTGCTCTTCTCGCTCCTGTTTATCCTGCTGGTAATCCTGACATTCCTCGTATCCCTAACGTATAATATCGTATCCTTGTACCTTACGAAAAAAGTGGTACTCAAAACAAAACAGGGAATTTTTGACCGGCTTATCAGGAACGATTATCAGTATTATGTCGAGAACAAACGGGGGGATATCCTCTATAATGTCGTTACCGCTCCCTCAAACATCAGCCATTTCCTAGAAACAGGGACATTCCTGTTTTCTGAAGCGGTTATTATCCTCACGGTTGGTATCACCCTCTTCTTCGTCTCAGTAACCTCGGTCTCAGTCCTCCTTGGTTGTTGTCTCATTTTTCTTCTGGTTATCAGGGAGATCGGGAAAAAAATCTCGATCCGCCTTGGCCGGTTCCAAATGCAGTCCATGCAACGGGAAAACGAGGTGGTCAGCAATTATATTACTGGTCTGCGGCAGATCCGATCCGTGAACGGGGACACGTACTGGAGCGAGAAGTACACGGTTGCCCTGAATACATACTGGGACAAATACATCCGACTCAGTTTTTTCCGGCAACTGCCCGGTGCGATGCTCCCGTTTCTCTTTTTTATCGGGATTGCCGTGGGGGTGATCTCTCTGTATTATCTCTACCAGGAACGGTTTTTGTTTATCATACCTCTGATGGGAATATTTATTTTTTCAGCCTTGAAAGTGATCCCCCGGCTTGCCAACATCAGCGACCAGTACATGGTGATCATGAACCACTGGCCCAACCTTGAATCGGTGTACCAGCTCCTGAGCGATCCCCGTTACCAGAGATTAAGAAACGGCACGCGGATCTTCTCCACACTCTCGTCGGATATCGTGTTCGATAACGTCGTGTTCTCATATTATCCTTATCAGAACCTGTTGGAAGGGATCAGCCTGATAATAAAACGAAAGAATGTTACTGCCCTTGTCGGCCATTCAGGTTCCGGGAAATCCACTGTTGTGTCCCTGCTCCTCCGGTATTATGATGTTGACGCCGGCTCTATTCGGGTCAACGGGTATGACCTGCGCGAATACGACCGGGCAAGTCTCCTGCAGAAAGTGGGATACGTGAGCCAGGATACCTTCGTGTATAATGTGACCGTCAGGGAAAACATTGCGTTTGGCGGCACTTATTCCAATGCGGAGATCATCGAAGCGGCAAAGAAAGCAAATATCCACTCCTTTATCGAAAACCTCCCGAAAAAGTATGACAGCATCGCAGGTGATCATGGGATTAAATTATCCGGAGGAGAGAAACAGAGGTTTGCCATCGCCCGGGCCCTTGTCCGGAACCCGGAGATCCTGTTACTCGATGAGGCAACAAGTAACCTGGACAATGAATCGGAGGCCATAGTCCAGGATTCGATCAACCGTATCTCCGAGAATATTACCACATTCATCATCGCGCACCGGCTCTCAACTATCCGGAAAGCCGATGCGATCTATGTCATGAGTGCCGGGAAAATTGTCGAGACCGGTACCCATGAGGAACTAATGGAGAAGCGCGGCGCCTATTTTGAATTGTACGAGTCCGAGGGATGAGTTCGTCAGACTGGATACGGATCAACTCATGAAGCAGTTCACCCCGCACAAGGTATCTTCCTTTTTTCAGAATGTTATCTATCTACCGATGGCTTACTGAAGTAAAGGTGTCCGCAAAAGAATATTTAATCGCTTTCGGGATTCCTTCGTCATTATTGCTATCCATAGCGATCAATGCATTGTGGATGCATGAGATATCTCTGGTGGATTCCTTATCATCCCCCTTTGAATTACTGTTTTTTCAACCGCACAATGATAATGACCGGAAATTCCTTGTCATCATCCAGTTCTTCAAAAAAGCCGTTGATCAAAAACCTGGCAGTAAAATTTTGATGGAAAACTCCTGCAATGACCATTGATAACATAAATCTGATACGGCTGTCTACCGATACCTTCTTCTTTGTGAACGCAAGCAATTCGTTAATCCTACAGTTTTATAAATCAAGAGTGATGGGTTAAAAAGACAAATATCCCGCCGGGCTCCAACATTTCACCAACCGCCCGGAATAACGATTCTGGCAACAGATTTATCAGAAGATCCACTTTATTTCAGGGTCATGAGCTGTGCAATGTTAGTGGCGTCACATACATGAAAGAATATTTTTATACAGATATGCAAAACGGCGTCGTTTTATGAGGGCAATCTGGTTTTCGCTGAAGTCAAATACCACAGCGCGAGCCCCTTTTTCCGCAAGTCTCTGTTTAAAAGAATGTGAATTGAATGTCAAAATATTATTCTTCGATTTGAAGAAAACGAAAACGTTGAGATTACTATCCTGTCAACGTTATCACTGCCCATCCCGCCAGGAACCCGAGGATCGTCCCCTTGCCATTTCCCCGGCCAGCCTTTTCCACAGAATATCAGCTCCCTGATTATCCAAAAGGCAACAATTAGACGATTTTTGGAGCCAGAAATGATATCCAAATGCACAAAATAACGTCAATTCAGCCGTGGTTCCAAAACCACACGCTGTAATTCGCCAAAAAACGCGAGTATCCGGAAACCGGTTTTTCAAAACGGGCTCCGATCGTCAAAATAAGCCCAAATTAAAGAGAGAGTTTTACTGTGCGATTACTCTCTGAAAGAGAGTAAGAGCTTGAGAAGAACGATGTTCTTCGAGCATTTCGTAGCTGTCGGCCGTTCCTCAGATCAGGAGGAGCGCCCCCGGGCCCCCTCACACCCATCCCATCGCTGCCCAACCCACCAGGAACCCGAGGATCGTTCCCCCGCAGATCGGCGGCAGTCCTGCCTGCGGCTTACCCGACATGACGAAGTGCAGGAGCACGGCAAGCCCGGCAACCGACCCGATGATCGCCCCGAGTGCCGGGAGATTGAGGATACCGCCGAGTCGCGAGCCCTGTAGGAAGACATTGGCCGAGACCACGAGGATCGCGGGCATGATCATATCGCCCATACCGATGATGAACGCAGCCCGCTCGCCCCCGTCATCCAGCTTCCCGATCCCTTCTTTAATGAACGAGTAGTCCTTCCGCTTGGGGATGACGAAAAGGATCGGCGTCTTCTGGTCGATCACACCCTCCGCCAGCGTGATCATGTGCTTTGTCTTATAGACAGAGATCGCATCGTAGGCCGCGAGGAGGACGAGGAGGATCAGGACCGGGAGGACCTCAAGCGAGGCCCCGAAGATCGCAGCAACGCCGGCGCCTATCAGGATTCCAAGGCCATCGATGATGTACCATTCCGGGTACTTGTAGAGCAGGACGGTTGCAAGGATCGCGATGACGAGCGCAATAATGGTTGCAAGATCGGTTGCCCCCAGGGCAGCGTACATGATGGCGGCAAAGATGTAGCAGAACGTGAGGAAGAGCGAGAGCCCGATGACGACGCCAATGATCCGCTTCAGGTCATATTTTATCAGCACCAGCAAAAATGCCGTGAAGACCAGCAGGATCGCAATGAAATACACCGGGTTTGCCATATCCCCCGGGTCTTCGAAGGCAACGATGCCCGAGGCCTGCACGGGAAGCGAGAGGAGGACGGCGCCGATCTCGACCGCGAGGAGCAGGAGCGGCATCGCGAGGAGGGGGATGAGATTCTTGGTATCCATGGGTGATCTCCGTTGGGGTAGTCAGCTTGATGTTCGTTAGATTAATTAGTGTGCTCTCATCATCTAAAAGCATGGAGATACGCGATTACTTACCCGACATTATGCTTACTGTCATCATGGTGGTTTCCACCCTCGTACTGATCCTCCGTTTCTGGCAGGACCTGATGATCGCTGTTGCCGCAGCCCTGATGATGCTCTCGATCGGGGGACTCTTCCTCTCGCTCGAGGTCAAGATGCGCCGGCTCGAACAGAGCGTGATCACCCGCGAGCGGATGCTGCGGACAAACCTCGAGGAGATCTCCAACCGCATGGTGGAGAAATACGATATGGCGATCACCCATCTCGACGAGCACGTTGCCGAACTCTCGCACCGGGCATACAAGTAAGCAGACAGAATGGCAGGCTGAACAATGGGCGTTGCACTACGGGATATCATCGCAGATTATAAGACGCCGGTCACGTGGGAGGCGCTCTCGGGCATCGCGGCAATCGATGCGAACAATGCCCTGTACCAGTTCCTCACCATCATCCGGCAGCCGGACGGGACGCCGCTGATGGACCGGCAGGGCCGGGTCACGTCCCACCTCTCCGGCATCCTCTTCCGTATCGCGAATTTCATGGAGAAGGGGATAAAACCGGTCTTTGTCTTTGACGGGAAACCAACGGAGCTGAAGCAGGCGACCATTGACGAGCGCCGGAAGCTCCGCGATACTGCCGGGATTAAATGGAAGGAAGCGGTGGAGCGGGGCGACGAGGCCGAGGCATACAAGCAGGCCCGGTCATCGACACGGGTCGACGCAACGATCATCGCGACCTCCAAGGAACTGCTGGGGCTGATGGGGATCCCGTTTGTCCAGGCGCCGGGCGAGGGCGAGGCACAGGCATCGTACATGGTGGTAAAGGGGGATGCCCGGTACGTTGTTTCGCAGGACTACGATACGCTCCTTTTCGGTGCCCCGATGCTTGTCCGTAACCTGACGGTATCGGGTAAGAGGAAGATCCGGGGCCGGCAGATCACGGTTAGTCCCGAGCGGATCGTGCTCGCGGACACCCTTGCCGGCCTGAAACTGACCCGCGAACAGCTGATCGAGATCGGTATCCTTGTGGGGACCGACTTCAACCCGGGGGTCGAAGGGGTTGGCGCAAAGACCGGGCTGAAGATCGTGCAGAAAGGCGAGTTTGCGGCAAAACTTGCGGAGAAGCAGCCGGACTTTGACCCGTCGCCGGTGATGGATATGTTCCTCCACCCGCCGGTAACGGACGATTACTCCCTTGCGGCGGGACATCCCGATGCTGAGGGAATCAGGAAGATGCTTTGCGATGGCTATGACTTTTCTCCGGAGAGGGTGGACAAGGCAATGGAAGGGTTCACGGTGAAAGCCGGGCAGAAAACGCTGGAGAGCTGGTTCTGAACCGGATTATGGGATCCCCTTTTTAAAAAAGAGACCTGATCCCGCTCAGCACTTCGCTTCGCATTCAAAGACCATGGCCGGGTCAACGGTTTCCGATTTTATTGCCTCACATCGTTCCACGCAGGACTTGCAGGAATCAAACTCCGGGGACGTGACCAGCGTGCAACTCCCGCCGCTGGAATCGCAGCGGGCGTACTGCCGGCATTTGTCGCCGACACGGTAAGACATATCGCAGACCTCGGGAGCATTCGTCCCGCACGCAAGATCGAGGCCATGGCAGGTGGTGAACCCGCACGAGGACTGGCCGGGTGTGACAGCCGGTGTAACCGGGGATGTGTCCTTCGTGCTGCCGGGCGAGGCAGAGGTGCAGCCGGCAGCAAACAGGACTACAACGATGAGTACCATGCAGGCTGATAGAGGGTCAGGGCGTTTCATGAGATCACTTCTTTCCAGTACGAAGTACATCGCGTTGACATTTATGGATTTATTTGATTATGGAAATATTCGCAGTTACCGGAGAGAACCGGGAATAATATGGACCGATCCCGGACAAGGAAGAATCACTTATGGGCATGTATAAACCCCGGAAGCGAACACCCTAATATACAGAGCATTCCAGGACCCTGTCCGGCGTGCCATCAACACCTCCGGTGAACCCAATGCAGATCAGATCGTGCAAAAAGGCCTATAATAACGAGACGCAGCGTGCAGTTCCCCTGCAGGAGACCCTGGCCCGGATCGAGCCCAAGGTACCTGCTGCGGGGATCACACGGGTCGCAGATATCACAAACCTGGACCGGATCGGGATCCCGGTCTTCTCCTGCATACGGCCAACCGCAATGGACGGGGCCATCACCGTGTATAACGGGAAAGGCGCGACCGTTGAGGAATCGAGGATCTCGGCGATCATGGAGGGCATCGAGCGGTACTCGGCCGAGGTGCACGACCGGGACCTCCGGGTCGCACTGTACGATGAGATGCATGCCAGCGGTCCCGTGCTCGACCCCAGAGACCTGATCCTGCCGGAAGGTGCGGAAACGGACCGGTTCACGTCATGGTGCGAGGGATATGATATTGTAAGTAACAGGACACTGTGGGTCCCTGCTTACGCGGTATTCCACCCCCTTCCCCCGAAGTACCGGGGGCCCTGCCGCACGAACACCAACGGCCTTGCCTCGGGAAATACCCTTGAAGAGGCGGTCTTCCACGCCCTCTCAGAAGTGATCGAACGGGATGCATGGTCCCTTGTTGAAACGACACGGAACACGGGGCCCGCCGTTGTGGAGATCGATGACCCGGTGATCCGGGACATGCAGAAGAAATTTGCCGATGCACAGGTCGAGGTCACGATACGGGATATCACGAGCGACATCGGCATCCCCACGATTGCCGCGGTGGCAGACGATGTGCTCTTAAAAGATCCCAGCCTCCTCACCATCGGCATCGGCACCCACACGAGCGCACGGATCGCCGTGATGCGGGCGCTTACCGAGGTGGCCCAGAGCCGGCTCACCCAGATCCACGGGGCCCGCGAGGACACCACCCTCGCCGAGATGCGCAAGAAGATGGGCTACGAGCGGGCGAAGCGGATCAACGGGTACTGGTACCGGGACAACGGGACCGAGGATTACGCGGCCATCACGTCATCGGACACCGATGATTTCGCTAAGGATATCCGGAATGTCATTGATGCACTGAAAAAACAGGGACTTGACCGGGTCATTGTCGTGGACCTGACCCGCGAGGAGATCGGTATTCCGGTCGTCAGGGTAATCGTGCCGGGTCTCGAAATGTTCGCCATGGACCCTGAACGGAAGGGCGAACGGGTGAAGCATGCACAGGATCATCGTCTTTCTCGGCCCAAGCCTTGACCTGAACTCAGCGGAGAAGATCCTCGCTGCGGAATACCGGCCTCCCGCAAAAAGGGGCGACCTCCTCCGGGCCGTTGAGGACGGGGCTGACATCATCGGCCTGATCGATGGTGTCTTCCACCAGGAATCGGCAGTAGCACACCGGGAGATCCTCGCTGCCGTGAAAAAAAGTGTGAAGGTTGTCGGGGCGTCCAGCATGGGTGCCCTGCGGGCTGCCGAGATGGACACGCTGGGAATGACCGGCATCGGGGAGGTATACCGGATGTACAAGAGTGGCGAACTCATCTCGGACGACGAGGTCGCGCTCGTCTTCGACCCCGAGACCGGGTTCTCCCTTTCTGAACCGCTCATCAACATCCGCTTCACGCTCCGTGATGCGGAAAAGCAGGGGATTATTACCCCAAAGGATCATGCAGCCCTCCTCTCCGCTGCGCAGTCCATATTTTATCCCCAACGTACCTACCCGAGAATCGTCTTATCGGCAATGGATGCAGTAGATTCTGGAACGCAGGAGCGGTTCCTTGCATGGGTCAGGACCCATGCCTGCGACCAGAAGAGGGTGGATGCGGTTGCAGCGCTGGAGTATATCAGGACATTGTCCTGAATGACTCCTGAAAAAGGGAGATATTACTGACTGTTTTATTCAACCTTCGCCCAGACATAGGCAAACCGCTGGAGCGCAGTGATATGCCCGAAGATACCAAAGAGGAGAAGCATCCAGCCAAAGAGCGAGAGGCTGTAGAAGCTTAAGGGGACAAGCAGGTCGATGATCCCGACAACCAGGATCATCACAAGACGGTCCGCACGGCCAAGCAGCCCGCCATAATACCGCCCGACACCAACCGCCTGAGCCTGGGTCCCGAGATACGATGACATCAGGACACCGGTCAGGGCGAAGACACCGATCTGCCATGGGACCATGCCCCCGGCAAAGATGCCGGTAATGATGAAAATATCCGCGTACCGGTCCACAGCATGGTCAAGGAAATCCCCGCGTTTGCTCTGGGCATTCGTTGCCCGGGCAACAGCCCCGTCCATCGCGTCGCAGAAGGCATTGAGCGCAACGGCAACGATCGCAAAGAACTCCATCCGGAAGAAGAACAGGACACCCGCAGCGGCCGATGCCAGGAGGGCGGCGATGGTGAAGAAATTCGGTGTCAGACGGCACCGTATTGCAATGGAGACCAGCGGGTCGAAGTATACGTTTACATGGGAGCGGTACTGGTCGAGGGTCATTATCCCACCTCAATGAACGAGGTCCAGTCAATATGACCGAAGTCCGCGGGTATCTCTCCCCCGGTGAACTGCTCGATCCTATCAGCACAGTACGGGGCGTCCCGCCCGGTTGTGTCGAGCTCGAATATGTGGGAGGGGTCGTGCTCTTCCACGGTCTCGATAAGGCAGGAGTCGAGCGCCTCTGCCTCCGCGTTCTCCCGGATCTTCGCCTCCCGGTACTTGCGCCGGGCAAGCCGGGCCTTCAGCTCGTCAGGGCGGCAGCGGAGGACCACCACCCGGTCACAGGGGAGCAGGTGGGCAAAGTGTCCCTCGACAAACCCGTCAACAGGGACAAACTCCGCGGCCCAGCGGTCGACATCGATCACCTGCACATCGCGCTTCTCGTCATCACCGTCAACATAGGGCCCGACGGTATCGGTAATGTGGACTACCGTGTGGCCACGGCGTGCCAGCTCATCTGCTATCATCGATTTGCCGGTCCCGGGTGTGCCGGTGATGCCGCACATCATAAGGTGTTGATCACCTTCACGAATTGTTCGTTCTCCCAGTCTTCGCCAATGCTGACCCGTACATAATGATCTTCAAGCCCGGTGAAACTCCGGCAGGAGCGGACGACCACACCCTTCCGCGCCAGTTCCTCTACCATCTCGTCGCTCTTGTGCGGGGAGACATCGATCATGACGAAGTTCGCGTCGGAAGGAAGAACAGGATAGTTCACCTCATCCGCGAACCGTTTTCTCCAGCGTTTCACCTGCGCAATATAGCGCTCTGCATGCCCGACGTCACCGAGCGCTGCTGCTGCTGCGACCATCGAGACCGCGTTGACCGTAAACGGTGTGCCTGCCCGCTGGTACCAGGGAGGCAGCCAGCGGGGGGTAAAGGCATACCCGATCCGGAGCCCGGCCAGCGAGTGGACTTTCGACATGGTCCGGCCGAGCACCAGGTTCTCGTGCCGCTTCATCAGCGGGAGATAATCGATCCCCGAGAACTCCACGTAGGCATTGTCCAGAAAGAGCAGGCCTTCGATCCCTTCGAGCACCTCTTCTACAACGGGGATGGGTGTTGCATTCCCGGTCGGGTTGTTGGGCGAGCAGAGGACTGTGACTTTTGCGTCCTTTGCTTCCTTTATGAGCTTCTTCGGGTCTACCGAGAAGTCCGCTTCACGCGGAATTGTGACGACCTCTGCACCCTGTCCCATTGCGGCAAGGGCATAGAACGAGAAGGTTGGGGTCGAGACCGCCACCTTCTCCCCAGGTTCAACGAGGGTACGGATGATTGTCTCGATGACCCCGTCCATCCCGACCCCGGTCACGAAGTGTTCGTGTGCATAGGTGGCCCGGAGGGCGCTCATCAGTACGTTGGCCTTCTCATCCGGGTAGCGGTTGACTGTTTTCAGGGCATCTTCCGCTGCGGCAAGCGCTGCCGGTGAGAGCGGCTCGGGGTTTTCGTTGCTCGCGAGCCGGGCTATGCGGGTCATGCCGTACTCGCGTGCGATATCCTCCGCTTTCTTTGCGAAGACGTACCCGCTCTTCTTCTTGTAGCAGGACCTAACCAAGCGTTCCATTGAGAACCTTCACTACCGTGTCGATCTCGGCATTGCTGATGGTGAGCGGGGGCACGAGACGGAGGTTGCCGTCCGCTGCGCAGTTGACAAGGACACCCTGCTCTGCGCATTTCTTCTGGACCTCCGGGCATTTGTCGCCGATTGTCATGCCGATCATGAGTCCCCGTACACGGGGGTTGTATTTTGCAAGCCCCTTCCGGAAACGCTCCCCCTTGACTGCCACTTCCGGCAGGATCTTCTCAATCACGCCGATCGTGGCCATTGCTGCGGCACAGGCAAGCGGCCCGCCGGCAAAGGTGCTCCCGTGCTCACTCTTCTTGAACTCAAGCCCTTCGCGGGCAACAAGCGCTCCCATCGGGAACCCGCTTGCGATCCCCTTTGCCAGGGTGACGATATCCGGCTGTACTTTCGTGTGCTGCATGGCCAGCCACTTGCCCGTGCGTCCCATGCCGGTCTGCACCTCGTCAACGATCATGAGAGCCCCGGTCTTGTCGCAGGCCTCACGGATCCCTTCAAAGAAACTGTCGGGGGGGATGATGACGCCGGCCTCTCCCTGGATAGGCTCCACGATGACCCCTGCGGTATCGTTGTCGACAACTTTTTTCAGTCCTTCGAGATCGCCATAGTCGACAAAGGTCCGGGCCATCCCGAGCGGTTCGAACGGCTCGCGGATACCGGGTTTGTGGGTCACCGCAAGCGACCCGATGGTACGCCCGTGGAACCCGTGGGTGAAGGCAACGAATTTCTTCTTGCCGGTCCTGACACGGGCAAGCTTGAGCGCCCCGTCGGTTGCTTCCGCCCCCGAATTGGAGAAGAACGCCTTGTGCATCCCGGTAATCTCAACAGCTTTCTTTGCAAGATCCCCCTGGTGCGGGATATAGTAGAGGTTCGAGCAGTGGATCAGCTGGTGTGCCTGGTCGCAGATCGCCTTCACCACCGCCGGGTGGCAGTGGCCGGTACTGCAGACCGCAATGCCTGCCACGCAGTCGATGTATTCCTTCCCTTCCGCATCCCACACCTTTGAGCCTTCGCCTTTGACAAGGGCGATCTCGCGTGAGAACGCGGGCATATAAAAGCGCTCGTCGAGCTCTTTCATCTGGCTTGTTGTTTCCATTCCAATCACGTTTAACATTTCACGATTATTCATATTCGATCGTTGCCGGGGGTTTTGCCGTAATATCGTAGACAACCCGGGCAACACTCGGGATGTCTGCGGTGATCCTCGACCCGATTCTCGTGAGGTGGTCGAAGGGGATATTGATCGGATCTGCGGTCATCCCGTCCCGGGAATTGACCGCTCTCACCGCCACGATCCACCCGTGGATCCGGTTGTCGCCCTTGACGCCGGTCCCAAGACCGATGAGTGCGGCAAAGCACTGCCAGGGGTGGTATGTCTCCACCAGCTCGTCCTCAACGATCCAGTTCGCCTCGCGGATGACAGCAACCTTCTCTCTCGTCACCTCACCCAGCACTCTCACCGCGAGCCCGGGGCCCGGGAACGGCATCCGGTGCTGGATCTCTTTTGGCAGGCCAAGTGCTCCTGCAACCTCACGCACTTCATCCTTGTAAAGGTCGCGGATCGGTTCGATCACTTTCGTGAACTCCATGTGGAGCGGCATGCCTCCTACGTTGTGGTGGCTCTTGATCCCGCCCTCGCTCTCGATCCGGTCGGGATAGATGGTGCCCTGTAACAGGCACTTTGCACCCTGTTTCCGGGCTTCCCGCTCAAAGACACGGATAAACCGTTCCCCGATTGCCTTCCTCTTCGCTTCCGGGTCCGTGATACCCGTGAGTGCATTCAGGAACTCATCCTCGGCATGCACAATACTCAGGCTGATGGTGGAGAAGATGGTCCGGATCCGCTCGGTCTCACCCTTCCGCATCAGGCCGGTGTCGATATAGATCGGAATGAGGTTATCACCGATAGCGCGGGCTGCTAGGGCTGCACAGACAGAGCTGTCGACCCCGCCGGAAAGAGCCATGACGACTTTCTCCGATCCCGCGGAGGTTTTGATCTCCTCAATTGCTTTTGCAATGAACTTTTCCGTATTGACCATGGTTATGCTCCAGTTATTTTGTCCGCTTGTTCGCCCTGCATGCCTCGACAAATCCCAGGTAGGGCGGTGACGGCCGGGTGGGCCGTGACTTGAATTCCGGGTGGAACTGGGTGGCAAAGAAGAACGGGTGCCCGGGCAGTTCCAGGCACTCCATCCGGTTCCTGTTCGTTGCCGAGAAGACCAGCCCTGCTTTCTCCAGCTTCGCGATGTACTCCGGGTTCACTTCGTACCGGTGACGGTGCCGCTCAACTACCTGTTTCTCGCCATACAGTTTATGGGCAAGGGTGTTATCGATGATATCGGCGGTATAGTTCCCGAGCCGCATCGTCCCGCCCAGTTCATGGAGCCCTTCCTGTTCAGGCAGAAGGGCGATTACGTGGGTCCCTGCATCAAACTCCTCGCTCGTTGCATCGGCAATATCAGCCTTGTTCCGGGCGTATTCGACCGTTGCCAGCTGGAACCCGAGACAGAGTCCGAGGAACGGGATGTTGTTCTCCCGGGCAAATCTGATCGCCTCGATCTTCCCCTCGACCCCCCGCTTGCCAAAGCCACCCGGGATCAGGATACCATCGTAGTCCTTCAGCGAAGACCGCTCGTACCGTTCTGCGTCCAGCCATGCGATCTTCACCTCGGTGGAGAGTGCCCGTCCGGCATGCTTGAGCGATTCCTTGATACTGATATACACGTCCTCAATGCCGTACTTGCTGACGATCGCAACGGTCACCCGGTTCGTGTACTCCTTGTTCACCACCCGGTACCACGAGGTGTCCGCTTCCTTTCGGTCGAGCCCGAGATGGGCGGAGAGCACATCGGCGATACCCTCCTTCTCCATCTCCATCGGGACGGCATAGGTATCCGGGGCTGTCGCCGCAGAGATGACCGCACTCTGGGGGAGGTCACAGAACGCCGAGATCTTGCGCTTGGTGTTGGCACTCATCGGGTGCTCGCTCCTGCCAACAATGATCTCCGCGTGGAGGCCCAGTTCCCGCAGGGCTTTCACTGAGTGCTGGGTGGGCTTCGTCTTCATGTCGCCCATCGTATCCTCAGGTATGAGGGTCACGTGGATCAGGATGTAATCCTGCGGCGGGAGTTCACCCCGCATCTGCCGGATCGCCTCGAGGAATGGCATGCTCTCGATGTCACCCACGGTGCCACCTACCTCGACAAGGCAGATCTCTGCCTTCGTCCCGTCCGGGAACTCTTCCTCGGCCGCCTGCCGGATGCAGGTCTTGATCTGGTCCGTGATATGGGGGATGATCTGCACGGTCTCGCCAAGGAAATCGCCGCGGCGCTCCTTGTCGATCACCGTGCGGTATACCTTGCCGGTCGTGATGTTATGGGAGGCGGTGAGTTCGATCTCAAGGAACCGTTCATAATTGCCGAGGTCGAGGTCAACCTCGCTCCCATCCTTGAGCACGAAAACCTCGCCATGCTGGGCGGGGTTCATTGTCCCTGCATCGATGTTCAGGTACGGGTCGATCTTGACCGCGGTGACGCGGTATCCCCGGTTCTTCAGGATCCTTCCTACGGATGCCGCTGTGATTCCCTTGCCCAGACCACTCATCACACCGCCGGTTACAATGATGTATTTCACTGGAGATCTCCCCGATTGCTGTATATTTTGCTCACAATCCGTATTAGTGTTATCTTACGGTAATTCCAGGTAAACCCGGAGTGAGGGGGCATACCGGAGAATCGGTTTTCAGCCTTATCAGACATGGAGGCCCATAAGATTAAAGCAAAATTAATTTGTGCACAGGTGAACATGTGTAACCATGAAATGCCGGGATATTGTGAACATTCTTGCACTGTGCGCATTGTGCATCTGTATCATCCAGCCGGTCACTGCCGGTACTGAGCAGATCCGGGATAATGCAACAGATTATTACAACCTTGCGGAAACATTCCTCGTCAAGGGAAGTTACCAGGAAGCAATTGACACGTTCGACAAAGCACTTGCCGAAAATACTACGTTGATCAAGGCCTCCGACGGTCTTCTCTACACGTACCGCGACAAGGCGTATGCACAGATCCAGCTCGGGAAATACAGCGATGCCGTTGCATCCCTTGACCAGGGTATTGCACTGTACCCGAAGGACCAGATGCTCTGGAACAACAAGGGCTATGCCCTCTTCAAACTCGACAAATACCAGGATGCCCTTTCCGCCTATGACAAGGCAATCTCCCTTGAACAGAACTACACGATCGCCCTGATCAACAAGGGAGACGCCCTCTCCCAAATGGGAAGATACGACGAAGCGATCACTGCCTACAACAAGGCCATTGAATCCGATCCCGGTAACCGCGATGCAACAGCAGGACTTGCCGCTGCACAGAAAAACGCAGCATCTGCACTGCCCATGACAACCATTGTCCTTGTCATCGTTGTTATCGCTGCGGTCGGCATAGTTATCTGGCATGTAAAGTTCCGCACACCGGAAGCAAAAGAGTCGTCAGATAAGAAATCGAAAGAGAATAAAAAATAATCTTTTATTTTTCCCGTGTCACCGCAAACGCGGCGGTGGTCCGGGAGAGCAGGGCCTTTTCACCGTTCTGCGTCCAGACTTCTCCTTCGCAGAACGCCACCCTCCGCCCTTTCCTGATCACGCGTCCCTCTGCATACACAACGCCATCCCGGACGCCCCTGATAAAACTGGTGGACTCGGAGATCGTCGCAATCCCCTCCCCGTCCGAGAGCTGCGTATAGATCGCAAGTGCCATCGCCTCGTCCGCAAGCGCAGCAAGCATCCCACCCTGGAGCCAGCCTACGCCATTGTGCATGTCCGGCCGCACCTGCATCTTCAGTACTGCCTTCCCGGCCTCTGCACTTTCAATTTCGATCCCCATCAGGCAAAAGAAGGGATTGGCCATGCTGCCATCCTTTTTTATCTTATCAAGATAGTTCATTCTGCTCCCATGAGGTTATACCGGAGAAGGATTAAAAGTGTCCGTCCCCAGCCTTAATATCCCGGGAGAGTTGACCTTTTCTGCATGCAGGATAAGGAAACCAGGGAGATGCTCGCAGACATGGTCTGGCTGAATGCCGTCATTGCCACGGAGCTGATCCAGATAACCGAGAACACTTCGGCAATTCTCAGGAAATCCGCCCCACCGGCCAGCTGCCTTGCAGAACACCACGCCCTCCGCGAGACCGCGCTCGCGATGGCGGAGAAATACCGGCCCGGCACCATGCTCGCCCAGCACCTTGGGAAACACCAGTAACGTTATTGGCAATCTCCGCCTATAATTATTGTAATAATCACGCCAGTACGTATGCCAGGTACGCGTACGGCAGGATGTAATCACCTCCAGGACACAGACAGGTGTTACAGCGTTCAGATACATGCAGGTTGTTCCGCACACCATGACGACAGATCCCGAATTATCCTACAGCCTTGTGATCCCTGCGTATAACGAGGAGTTCCGGATCTCGCCACTCCTTCTGGGGATCGATCGGTTCGAAGGGGAACTTATCGTTGTCTGTGACGGTACAGACAGGACGGCAGATGTTGTCGAGAGCATTGCCATCAGGAGAGCGGATCTCCGTATCCGCTGCCTCCGGTTTGACCACCGTCTCGGGAAAGGCGGGGGGGTGCTTGCAGGTCTCGCTGCTGCACAGGCACCGTTTGTCGGGTATTTCGATGCCGACGGCTCGACAACGATCGGGGAGATGCTTCGTCTCTTCACCATCCTCAGCTCCACGGATTGTGCGATTGGATCCCGCTGGGCTCCCGGATCGAAACTTATGGTCAGGCAGGGGCTGATGCGCCGGATGGAGAGCCGGGGGTTCAACCTCATCATCCGGATCCTCTTCGGACTTACGTTTCACGACACACAGTGCGGGGCCAAGGTTTTCAGGAAAACTGCTGTTGACAGCGTCCTGCCATCAATGATCTCGCGGGGCTTCGAATTCGATGTCGAACTGCTCTGGAGACTCCGGTCTGCCGGGTTTACGATCACGGAAGTCCCCATAGAATGGCAGAACAAGGGCGACTCGCGGGTCAGGAAGCGCGACATGATCAACATGCTCGCCGGTCTTTTTACTATCCGGTTCCACAAGGGCCGGCCATGATCCCCCTGCCACCCGAAGAGCAGAAACGAGAGGCGTTCCGGCTCTTCGAAGACGGGCGGTACCAGGAATCGCTCCTAGTCTGCAACCAGATGCTGGAGTCCGGCCGGGACCCGGCGCTCGAGATCCTCGCAGCAACCAACCTCTACTATACCGGTCGTCACGAGGATGCGGAGGTCTTTTTCCGCGACCTTGCCGTGCGGATGCCGGACTCCTCATATGTCCACAGCTACCTCGCAAAGGTGATGGAAGCCCGGGGGGATGAAGGGGCAATCGCAGAATATGCCGCAGCCCTTCACCTTGACCCGACCAACCAGGACGCCGTGCGGAGCTACGCGGAGTATCTCCTCTCCCGCAAGGATTACCGCGGGGCCCTGCCGGTCTTCCGTCACCTCGTCACACTCGCAAAGAAGCCCGGTGACATCAGGAACCTGATGCGGGCGCTTATCGGGATCGGGGAGGCTAAAGAAGCACTCACCATCCATGCCCGCTATGCAGGGGAGACGGGAAAATCGCAGGAATATATCGATGCACTGGTAAAAACCCGGAATTTCCAGGCTGCTGCCGATGCTGCGTTGGCGATCTGGAAAGAGACACACGACCCCGCAACGCTCCGGACCTACCTTGACGCGCTCGCCCGGTATGATCCCAGAGGATCTCTTGAGGTCTATGCCACCCACCTGAAGGACCACCCGGATTGTGCAATCCTGTTCGATTATGTTCTCTTCCTGAAATCCAGTGGCAACCTGGTGCAGGCACAGAAAACTGCTGGAGAACTCCTGTCACTCTGTCCCGATGAACCGGTCTACCGACTCGTTGAATGCGATCTACTTGCCGCAACAGGCGATGAAAAGAGAGCCCTTGCCCGGTATGAAGCGCTGGTCCGGGACGAACTTACATCAAAGAACGACATGGACACGCTGGGCCTTGTCATCGGGAAATACCGCCAGTACCTCAATATTCACCTTCCTGCTGACGAGGCCGCACGCCGATTCCTGGAGCACGTCTCCCGGGACATGAACGTTGTCAGCCTGCTCGAAACCGCACGGTTTTACGATGATTGTGGCAATACGAGCGAGGCGCGGTCGTGGTATTACCGGGCGTACCGGGCAGACTTCCTTGCCGGGGGGCAGGACTATGCCCGGTTCCTTGCAGAGAACGGGGAAGAGCGCGAATGCGAGAAAGTGATGCTCTATATCCTTGCCAATGTCAGGAAAGGGGCGGACCTGACCAGGGTCGCATCCATCATCGTCAACGAGAAGGGCCGGATGCGCTCCATGAAACGGTTGACGGGGCAACTCATACAAAAGCTTGAGGAGAGGAGGACTACCCTGAGTACGGAGGGCATGGAGCTGCTGGCCATTGCTTTTTTCATTGCCGCGTCCAATGCTCTGGAAGAGGCCGATTATGCACGCTGCAAGTATCTGTGCCTCTGCGGGATGGACGTGATGCCGGCCCATTCGCAGGCGATCCGGCTCGAGGATTACCTTCTCCTCATCCGGAACTGCAAAGAAAAAACCCTTGCCGATCGCCCGGTCATGCATGACAATCCGGCACCGAAATACCCGGAAACCACACCTCCCACACAAGTTATCACCGACAAGCTCGGTCTCACCGACCAGGAGGAGAAGATCGTCACGTTCCTCCGGTCGCACCGGAAGGCAAGCGAGATGGAACTGCGCAAGGTCCTTGGGACCCGCAGGGTCGTCGGGATCGTGAACAGGCTGATACAGAAGGCGGCATCGCAGGGCGTTGCCTTGATCCAAAAGAAAGGCGTTGGGGAGGACGGGGAGACCTATGAATACACCGGATCCTGAACGGATGGCAAAGAGCCGGCTCGAGAGCATCAATATCATCAACGCGCTCCGGAGAGGGACGGTACCGGCCGGGGGGCTTGAACGGATCGCGGTCGGGCTTGACGTGGAAGAGGGCGTGATCGCAAAACAGCTGGAGTACGTGGAACAGGGCGGGGGCGACCTCAAGTTTATCCGGGGAGAATACGGGAGCGGTAAGACGTTCCTTGTTGCCCGGGCCCTCGAGATTGCGCGGACCAGGGGGTTTGTCACGTCCCACGTGGTCATCGCGCCCTCAACACCCCTCCACAAACTGAAGGGTATCTACCAGCAGGTCTGTGCCAACCTGCGGACAAGCGGGGAGGAGCACGCGATGAAGACGATCGTGGACAACTGGCTCTTTGGCATCGAGGAGCGGCTGTTGTCCGTTAGCGGCAACGGGACAGAGGATGCCGTGCTGGAGACCGCTACGGAGCGGGAGATCGAAACGGCTCTCTCCGGCATCTCCGAGATGAACTCCGCTCTCGCAGCTACCCTGCGGACCTATTACCGGGCGAACAATACAGGGGATTTCACGCTGGCACAGGCGGCCCTCGGGTGGATCTCCGCCGAGCCCAACATCGGAAGGGAACTCAAGCAGAAAGCAGGGATCCGGGGAGATATCGACGATACGATCGCCTTCACCTTCCTTCGCGGCCTCGTCTCGATCATCCACGCAGCCGGGTACCGTGGCCTTGCGATCGCGATCGACGAGATGGAAACCACTCAGGGGCTCCAGCGGAACCAGCGGGAGAAAGCATACCAGACGCTCGTCCGGATCATCGATGCGCTGGACCGGGGCGATATGCCCCGTTGCTACTTCCTGTTCACGGGGACACCGGCACTCTTTGAGGGGTCACGCGGGATCCGTTCCCTGCCCCCGCTCTACGACAGGATCAACGTCGTCCAGAGCGATGCGTTCAAGAATCCCCGCCAGCCGCAGATCATCCTCTCGAAATTCGATACCGCCAAACTCGAACTGGTTGCCCTCAAGGTCGTGGACGTGTATGCCCGGGCCTATACAGAGCCGGACCGGGAGCGGATCTCGCACCGGTTTATCCGGGCAATGATCAGGAAGATCACCACGCGGTTTGGCGGCCGGGTCGATATCATCCCGCGGATCTTCTTAAAAGAGTTCGTCGACATCCTTGACAAGTGCGAACTCTACGAGAACTACAACCCCCACGATACCTATGACTTCGATACAGAGCATATCAAGGGTGAGCTGAAAAAAGAGGAGGAAGCCGTAATGGTCGTCACGTTCTGACCGGGCGATTAACGGACTATGAAGTTATTATACGATTGGAAAGCACACGGTTCAGGTATGATACGTGCGCCCCTGCTGGTCCTTCTTGCCGCCGTGCTGGTCATGGCCGTGCCGGTATCGGGCGCTGTCATTCTCACCGTCAATACGTCAACGTCTGTCGCAAACATCGGCGACACGATCACCCTCCACGGAACCGTCAACGGGACACCGACAATCGCGGTGTTCCTCTTTGTAACCGGCCCGGACCTTGACCCCCGGGGCGTTGCGCTCGATAACCTGAACATTCCCGCAGGGAGGGGCATGTTCACCACGGCGCCGGTGAAACTATCGGATGGCACCTGGACTTATGTATGGGATACCTCCATCATCCTTGGCCCCATGAAGCCCGGAAAATATACCGTATACGTTCTTGACGATCCGGTCGACCGCCAGCGGTTCATCAAGGCGGATTACGCAACTGCGGATATCGAGTTCCTTCCTTCTGATAAACCGGTAGCAGAGACCCCGTTTGACCCGCTCCTGCCGGTCCTTGCACTAGGAGTTACAGGATGTATGTTGGGTGTTGTGGGATGGAAAAAAGAGTAATTGAAAAAAATCAGAGCGCTCTTCTGATCTTCACGGACTGTGCGTGAGCATACAATCCCTCGGCTTCAGCAATCGTCTCCACGATATCGCCAATCGCCTCGAGCCCGTCCTGGTCGATCATCTCCACCGATGCCGTCTTGCAGAAGTGCGCTACATCAAGTCCCGAGTACATCTTTGAGTATCCTGCGGTGGGGAGGCAGTGGTTGGTGCCGACCGCATAATCCCCGCAGGCAACTGCAGAGTACCTGCCGACAAAGATTGCACCGGCATTCCTGACTTTAGTAACTACGGTGAGGGGATCGGCAACCTGGATCGAGAGGTGCTCAGGAGCGACCATATCAGATGCGGCGATCGCCTCATCGATGTCATTGACCACGGTATACCCGGAGTTCTTCAGCGCCTCAACGATGATCTCTTTCCTGGGGGCATCTGCCACCATCTTCTCGATCTCTTTTCCCACCTTTGCCGGGAGAGCGGGATCGGTCGTGATCAGGATGCAGGCCGCATTCGGGTCGTGCTCGGCCTGGGCCAGCACATCAGCAGCAATAACCTTCGGGTGCGCCGTGCTGTCCGCGATGATCCCGATCTCGCTCGGGCCTGCCGGGAAGTCGATCTCCGCATGTTCGCGGAGCATCATCTTCGCAAGTGTCACGTAAACATTGCCCGGCCCGACAATCTTCTGGACCGGCTTTATCGACTGTGTCCCGAGTGCCATTGCCGCTATGGCCTGTGCACCGCCGGCCTGGTAGATCTCATCGACACCCGCGATGTCAAGGGAGACAAGCGTTAAGGGCTTGATGGGCGGAGGGGAGCAGGCGCAGATCTCCTTCACCCCGGAAACCTTTGCGGGGACCGCACACATCAGGGCAGATGACGGGTAGGCCGCCCTGCCGCCGGGTATGTAGAGCCCGACACGGTTCAGGGCCGTTGTCTTCATCCCGAGCACCACGCCCGGCTCCATCTCCTCGAACCAGAGATCGCGGGGCCGCTGGCGCTCGTGGAAGCGCTCGATCCGGGCGTGTGCTTCGATTAAGGCCTCTACGACCTGCGTATCGACTTCATCATACGCGGCCTCGCGTTCCTCTTCAGAGACGGCGATATTCTCAAGCGTGACGTACTTCTTTACAAGGTCCCTGAGCGCATCGTCTCCCTCGTTTTTCACCCGCCCGATAATCCCGGTGACGGTGCCGCGTGCATCCTCAAGGCTCGTCTTCCGGGCCGCAAGCCATGCATCGATCCCCACTGCCTTCCACATAGTGCGAATATCTTCGACAGGAAAGGTTGTTAAGGTTTCGTTATCCGAAGAATCGAGCAAAGCGAGATTCGAGGACGAGAAGAACGCTTCAGCGTTCTTCGAAGAATCCTGATGGATTCTTCTCGTTTCTCGGGTTTGATAACCCTCGAAACTTCGAAGTCCGACCTGTCATCAGACGAGGAGGACGAGAAGAACGCTTCAGCGTTCTTCGAAGAATCCTGATGGATTCTTCTTGTTTCTCGGGTTTGATAACCCTCGAAACTTCGAAGTCCGACCTGTCATCAGACGGGGAGGATGAGAAGAACGCATCAGCGTTCTTCGAAGGCCGGCTTCGCCTCCCTTCTCGTTGTCGAGATTCTGGCGAGCCTTTCAGGCCATAAGGCCTATTGCCAAACAGAACGCACATGAGAGTTAGGAACGTGGGATCATGGGAAGTCCATACCTCAACACCAATGAAACGATCATCCTATCAACGCACAATATCATCATCAACACGATACCGGCCGAGGCGATCCTGACCAATCAGCGCCTTATTCTCGTTGACAGCAGGCACACCCGGTTGCAGCCGCAGGACGTACCGTTTACCGCACTGGAGACCGTGACGATCGGCGACACATCCGCGATGGACCCAGTCCTCTCCCTCTCCGTTGTTATGAAAGACGAGACCCGGCATACATTTGGTATCGTCTTTCCCCAGGAACCAAAGACAAAACGCACGTTGGAACGTGACGAATGGGCGACAAAACTCAAGGAGGCCAGTGTCAATGCACAACAGGAGCATGGCGTGCAGCCGGCCGAACTCCTGCCACCCTGGGTTGCCGGGGAGATCCCGGAAGAGGCAGGTGACGAGGGAAAAGCGCAGGGACTGGAGGATGAAAAATATTACAACCCCCCGCTTTCGCCACGGAAACCGCGTGCGGCACCGTCGTCGAATAAACACACGATCATTGCAGCGGGTGTGGTGGTTGTTCTCATCATCGCCATCGCAATAGGTGTGTATTTCTTTGCCCCGTCATTGATCGGAATCGGCAGTCCTGCCGTGACACCGTCTGCGACACCCGTTGCAACACCGGTATTAACACCCGTGGTTACGGCAACCGCCACGCAGACTTCTGTACCAACCGAACAGCCAACCGCGATAATAACAGAGCAGCCGGTTGTCACTCCCACAGTGACTGTGATGGAAACGTCGGTATCGCAGAGCGGAATCCCCCAGACGGGTGTGTGGATCCGTATCGAATACGAGGGTAATTTCACTGCTTCATTCGGGACCTCAGGTCGCCTGAGGGAGATCACCGGATCGGGTGTCCTGGTCTACCAGATACCGGCCAAGGACGAGATCGTGGAGGCCACAGTCGAGAAACTCGACGATTTTGGGGGCATTCTCACGGTCACGATCTACAACGAGGGCCAGATTGCAGAGAGCGGCACAACGCAAAAACCCCATGGAATCGTAGAAATACATACAGATTTACGAACCCCGTAACAACAACCGTGAACGCAACACGGACTGCCGCGACACCGGCCTGACGGCCGGGTCTTCACTTTTTTTCGGTATTAATGATACCGGCATACAGTGCAGTCCTGGGGTATATCCGGGGGCCTGCCTTCCCATTCACGTTTTCCGGAACAGATGACCATCGCCCAGTCCGCGATTTCTTGACAGTCGGCCACCCGGTGTGTAACGACAATACAGGGGATCTGCATCTTCTTCACAATATCCCGCGTCAGCTTCTTGACTGCGTGTGTGCTCTCGACATCGAGAGACGAAAAAGGTTCATCCATCATAAGGAGCGCCGGGCCGATCGCGATCGCACGCGCAAGGGCTGTACGCTGCTTCTGGCCACCGGACAGGTTACCCGCTTTAACAGGTGCAAGATCTTCAAGATGCATCAGTTCCATCATCTGCTCAACACGCTCGGTAATTTCCAGGCGGGGCATGTTCCGGGCCCGCAGACCGTACGCGATATTATCCCGGACGGACAGGTGGGGGAACACTGCTGCGTTCTGGAAGACGTAGCCGATCCGGCGGTCTTCGATTGCAATATGGGTTCCCTGTGCCGGTTCACAGAGCGTGGCTCCGTTGAGCCGGATACAGCCTGAATCCGGGGGAAGGAGACCGGCAATGAGGTTGAGCGTGGTGGATTTGCCCGACCCGTTGTTGCCCATGAGCGCGAGGATCTCGCCGTCACGGACCTGAAACGAGAGAGCCATGGTGAAGTCACGCAGCGTTCTGGTGAATTCGACCTTAAGCATGCGGCACCTCTTTCCGGGTGACGAGCCTCACCGTGATCATGATGATGAAGGAGATGATGACGAGCAGAATGGATATGGTCAGCCCGAGGTTGAAATTGCTCTCCATCCCCACGTAAACCGCAAGGGGCATCGTCTGGGTCACTCCGGGAAGGTTGCCGGCGAACATGATGGTTGCACCGAACTCACCCAGGGCACGGCCGAATGTCATCACTGCACCGGAGACCAACCCGGTCGCGGTGAGGGGGAGGGTGATGGTCATGAACGTCCGCAGCGGGGAGGCCCCGAGAGTCCGTGCAGTATATTCGTAGCTCTGGTCGAATTGCTCGAACAGGGATTTTGCCTGCCGCATGTAAAAGGGCGACGCAACAAAGATCTGGGCCATGATGACGGCAAGCGTGGTAAATGCAATCGGGATACCCAGCATGTTGAAGTATCGCCCGACCAGTCCCATCCTGCCGTAAAGAACGAGCAGGGCAAAACCGGCAACTGCCGGGGGCAGGACGAGCGGGAGATCGATAAGAGTGTCAACAATCACCTTGCCCGGATACGATGAGCGCGCGTGCACGATGGCAAACGGGGTGCCGACAAGGATCACCACGGCAAGCGAGATCACGGATGTTGTGAGGCTCAACCAGAGCGCACTGATCACGAGCGGGTCCGAGAGCGAGGACCAGAATAATTCGGGGGTTGTACGGAAGAAGAGTGCAACAACCGGTAATGCGAGGTAGAGGGTTACGGCAAGGATCAGGAGACCTGCAAGACTGTACGAGAGGGAACGCCGGTACTTCTCCGGAAGAATGCCTGCTGGTCTCATAAGGAATGCCCGTATCAGGCCGGTTGTTCAATGGTACATGAATGATTGACGGATATAAAAATAAAAAGGATTAGAGGGGCCTGAAGCCGTAGTTCTTGAGGATCTGCTGGCCGTTTTCAGAGAGCATGAAGTTTTCGAAATCGGCCGCCGCACCTTTGCTCGTGGATTCTTTGAGGATTCCGATCGAGTAGGTCTGGAGATAATTGAGGCTCTTCGCGATGGAGACAGACTGATATTTGTCGCCCCCTGCAGTGTACGTGGATTCGTACACGAACCCTGCATCCACCTCACCGAGCTGGACCTTGCCTGCAACAGCGGGTTCGGCTGTTTCGTACGTAACCACGTTGTCATATACCGCTGTGTTCCATGCCGTGCCGTATTCCGATGACTTTGCCATTTTTTCCATGACACCTGCCGTTGCAGCGCCAACCGGGACGCTCTTGTCAGCCATCGCGATCTTCACGCCGGGTTTTGCCAGATCAGCGAGCGACTTGATATTGGCGGGATTGTCTGCGGGCAGGATCACGATCACGTAGTTGGACGTGAGCGGCTTGACCGTGCCGGTCACAAAATACCCGCCATCCGTAAGCTCGGTGGTGTACTTGTTGCTGGCCGAGATGAAGACATCAGCGTAGGCTCCTTGCTGGATCTGCGTCTTTATTGCCTGGGTCCCGGCGAGGTTGAAGACCACCTTGTGCCCGGGATACATCTCCTCAAAACCTTCTGCCAGTTTCGGGGATACACCGGAGAGCGAGGCCGCCGTGTATGCCACGACATTACCCTCGGAATATGTATACACCGGTTTGGGCGTACTGGTGGGGACTGCTCCGGCAGATGTTGCCGCGGGAGCCACGGTGGTTGCTACGACAACGGATGCCGGAGCCGCGGGGGCGACCGGTGCTGCCGTTGCGGCCGCAGTGGCAGTGGACTGGGGTGTGCTGGATGTGCAGCCGGCAAATAGTGCCGAGACAAGGAGCAGCCCGCAGACGATACTGACAAGGATTAACGTGTGTACTTTTGATCTCTGTTGCATGGTAATCATTCCTTTGCAGAGAGATGTGGGTAGGCAACACGTAAAACTATTTTCTTTTATTTTTCAAATAAGTAAATTATTATTATTAAATTATTTACATTCATTCGTGGAAATTCCGGGCTTTTTTAAGGAGCGAACCGGTAACGAATGCCCGGAATGAAAAAGATCCATCTGATGAACCTTAATGTCAGGATGATTATTCTGGCCCGGTTTAGTATACTATTTTAATTTAACATTTTTGATAAGTTAAATAAAAAAACTTATAAACCTGCAATCCCTATGACTATTGTGTCCCTTTGGAAACACGCACCAACCGGACGCATGCACACACAACAGGAACGCAACACAATACACATCTCTGGATCATGAGCCTGGATGTCGTGGTTACACACGACGCATCCGTGGTCTTACCACACACAGACCAATCGTTACGGAACCTCCATGACTCATCGTATCCGCTTTTCATGATCAGGACTGATCCCCGGTTGAGAAGGCAACCGGGGAATAACACCCTTTCTGGCCGGTTAATTGTTCCATAACATTCCTGACATTTTCATGCACGGGTGCATCCTGCTCCCGGACCCGGTCTCCCGCCATCATCAGGGGAATTCCGGATGAACGTTCCACGAAAGCGGGAACGCACCTAAAAAGCATATCTGCCCGGACAGCCAAAATGAGAAGATACTGAGGTATCATGAGCGCCCCGTACCTGAACCATGGTGAATCCATCATCCTGACAACGCACCGGGTGAGCGTCGGCTCTGTCATGTACGATGCCCTGCTGACCAATGAGCGCCTCATACTCATGGACAACCGGTATACCAGCTTCGAACCCCGGATGATCCTCTTTCCGGCAATTATTACCGTTAAAAGCGGAAAGGCCCCCACGGGAGAACCGGCAATCATCCTCACGCTCGAAAGTCCCAGCGACCTGAGCGGGTCCGAACAGGTCAACCTCATCTTCATCCAGCAGCAGGGAGAGAAGAGAAAGCACGAACGCGAGCTCTGGGTGAAAGAACTCATCGGGAAGGTCATCACCGCCCGCGAGCAGGCAGCGCAGAAAACGATCGTTCAGGTAAAGAAGAAGACCGGCATGCAGCCATCGGTCAGGCGCTGGGTTGCTCCTGAACCCATCCGCCCCCGCACATCCATTGAGACGCCCCCTCCCCCGCCACCGGAAGATGTCGTGATCTCCGAGGAGCCGGATTCGCTTGAGTTCTTCCTTGAAGAACGCTCCCGTAAAGGGCCGGAACCTAACGCAGAAGAGTGCCCCTCAGTGCCGGATGTTCCGGAAATCCCCCCGGCACCGGTTGACACGGACAGTATCTGGGAGGAGAAGCCGGAACCCCCCGAACCGGTCATCGTTGTGGACGCAGGACCCGAAGAACCCACGTATGCCCGGGAAATAATGGAGGATGAGTCGCCAATCCTGGATTATCTGCCGGATGCAGAATCCACACCGTCACAGGAGAACATGCCTGTTGAAGTGCTTGATGAGACAATCCATGAACCACCGGCAGGACCGGAACCGGAAACCAAAGCCCCATCATCGTTTGCCAGCACGGTACTGGCGGCAACAAAATCCCTGCAGCCTCCTGAAGATATTCCGGAAAATCTGGATACGGATACACCAGCACTGGCGGATACCCGTGAACCTGAAGAAGTCCGACCAGCTGGACCACAGGATGATGAGATATACTCTGCTGAAACCGGGAGTGACACCGATGAGGAGGATATACCGGAACCTGATGAGATACCTGAACCTCCCGTTTACAGCGAACATGCGATAATTCCACGACCCCCGCTCCCCGGGCAGGCACGGGAATTGCCCGGCACCTATACTCCTGACATTCCCGTGACCGGCATCACCATCGGGGCGCACGATGACAGGACTCCAGACAGTTCATCGGGCACACGTAAAACGGGTCACGGGCAGAGCCGCATGGTCCTCATCGCCGGGGTCCTTATCATTATCGCCCTGCTCGTGGTATTCGGGGGAATTTTCCTCATATCCCAATTCCCCCAGGACCCGGCTGGCGGTAGTCCGGTCACGGTCATTACCCCGACAGTTACACAGACACTGCCACCCGCTCCGCTGGCGGAACAACCGAATGGTGTGCGGGTGAATGTGATCTACCCCGGCACATTTACCGGAACCGTCGGGAACCCGGGCTTCCTTCAAAAGGTCTCCGGTACTGGCAACCACACGTTCCTGGTCCTGATGACCAATAATATCGTCCAGGCAATAATCCAGAAGCAGGATAATTCCGGGGATGCCCTGACGGTCGGGATCTACGACAACAGCACGCTGCTTTTACAGAAAACCGTCACGGCACCCATGGGGGAAGTCAACCTGCTCATCGATGTGAAGACCGCAAGTCCCCCGGGCATGGTGGCCGATATCACTCCTGTCAGTGACAAGCCCCTGCTTGGAAATGGTACCCTGATCTATTATTGACGGGGAATGGAATACGGTATTGTATTTAACCGGCCATCTCCATTTTTTAGACCGGTCAACCGAATCCACATTTATACATGTAAAGGGGAGTGTCGTGTCACAACCCCATCATTAATAACCCGAATCTTCTCAGTACTGATAGATGCAGCAAGAGTATGGCATTCACATGAAAGGCGGTGTCATCACCGAGCGGAATCCCGATTTTTCAACGGTCCGTATCCGTGCACCGGCAGGCGTTCTCACGATAGAACAGTTACGGGGCATCGCGGATATCGCAAAGAAGTACGGGACCGGTGTCGTCCACTGCACCACGCGACAGACGATCGAGATCCCCCATGTCAATCCCAAGACTCTCAAAAGAGTTGCACAGCGTCTCGAGAAGAACGGGACACCGATCGGGTCCGAGAAGGATGAGATCGTCAACATCACCTCCTGTCCCGGGACCGAGCGGTGCAAATTCGCCAATATCGATACCATCAGCCTTGCAAAAAAGATCGATGAAAAACTGTTCGGGAAGACAATGCCGGTCAAGATGCGTATCGGACTCTCGGGATGCCCGAATGCCTGCGTGAGCCCCATGCTCAACGAGATCGGTGTTATCGGGAGGATCCGCCCGATCCGTACTGAGGGTCTCTGTACCGGCTGCGGCATGTGCGTCTTCTACTGCAAGGAGAAGGCCATCAGGGTCAGGAACGGGATCTCGGAACTGGACGAAGAGAAGTGCGTCCAGTGCGGTATGTGCGTCAAGTCGTGCTCGTTCAACCTGCTCAAGGAAGCACACACCCACTACCTCATCACGGTTGGAGGGAGGCGGGGACGGCACCCGAAGATCGGCCGGGAACTTCTTACGGTAAAGACCGGGGAAGATGTCCTCATTGTGATCGACAAGATCATCGACTGGGTATATCGCCGGGCATGGAGCGGGAGGTTGCTATCAGAGCAACTGGATGAACTCAATTTCGAAAAGCTCCGGGAGGATATCCTGAAGCAGGTGCCGGAAGCGAGTGCGGCAGCGTGGCCTGTAAAGAAGTGATGGGGCGGTAACCTCTCATTAAGAATATTAAGGTCATTTTTATTGTATATTCGTGAAATTCTGTGCAAACGGGTTCACGAATTTTATCAGTCATGGTGCATTATCCAGGTGCACCGTGGGCATCCGGCAACACATGGATGGCCGTGGCTTTTATACCGGTTGATACAACCGTCCCGACACCGATGCTGAGGTCCTGGCAGGACATCCGCGTGATGAGGGCGGTCACCGGAAACCCGCAGTCAACCGTGAGCCTGATAAACGGCCCGTTTGGCATTATCTTCGTAACCTTCCCGACGAACTGGTTCCGCACGCTGGTCCGCTGTACACTGTCATCGGTCAGGGTGACGGTCACCTCTTCCGGCCGTATGTAAAGGGCAACGCGTTGTCCCGGCGGACACGGGGTGATGGCCTCGAACCTGACCTCCCCGACATCAATACAGGCATGGCCGTTCTCGTTGTTCCTGACAATCCCTTTCAGGATAGTGTCGATGCCAACGAACCGTGCGATCTCCCTTCCTTTCGGCTGGTAGAAGATATCGTTGATCGAACCAACCTGGGCAAGCCGGCCTCCCATTATCACGCCGATATGATCTGCGAGGCGCTGTCCCTGGAGCATGTCGTGGGTGGACATGATGATGGTGGTGCCGAATTTTTTATTGATCCGGATGATCAGATCCTCGATCATATTTGACGAGACCGGGTCGAGATTCGCGGTTGGTTCATCAAGGAGAAGAACTTCCGGGTGCGTCACCATGGCACGGGCAAGTGCAACGCGGTGCATCTCCCCCCCGGAGAGGGTGGGTGCACGACGGTCGGCAAAATGTGGCAGGCCCACCAGATCGAGGGCTGCGGGGACCCTCTCGCGGATCTCCTCCTGCGATACGCCCCGGAACTTCAGCCCGAATGCAACGTTCTCTGCTACCGTGGTGTTCAGCACGGCCGGCTTCTGGAAGACCATCCCAATGCGCCGCCGGATTGTGAGGCGCTCCAGTTCTGTGCCAGCAGTGTCCTGCCCGTCAAAAACGATCCTGCCCGCGGTCGGCCGTTCAAGAAGATCGATGAGCCGGATCAGGGTAGTTTTTCCGCTGCCACTGGGCCCGATGAACGTGAATATCTCACCGGCCCGTATCGTGAGATCGATCTCCCTGAGAGTCTCAACACCATTGAATTTTTTGGTGAGGTGTTCGATCCGGATCATCCGCGGGGACCCCCTGCGATATGCCGGGAATCATCGGAAAAACCGGATGTTATGAGGTTCAGGATCACGACAACGATCAGGGCAACGGCGAGCAGGATGATCCCCAGCGCGATGGAAATACCAAAATTTCCCATTCCTGTTTCAAGGGTTATTGCCGTTGTGAGAACCCGGGTCTGGTCGCGGATGTTACCCCCGATCATCATCGCCACACCCACTTCGGCGATTGCACGCCCGAACCCGAGGACCACGGCACTCAGGATCGCGTACCGGGCCTCTTTCACGATCTCGAGGACTTTCTGGGACGTGGTGGCCCCAAGAGCAACGAGCGTATCGCTGATGCCCCGGTCAATCCCGCTGAGTGCCGATATGATGAGCCCCATCATGATGGGAACTATCAGGACCGTCTGTCCGAGGATCATACCTGCAGGGGACCACAGGAGACCAAAAAATCCCAGCGGACCACTTCTGGAGATCAGGAGATAAATGACGAGACCGACCACCACGGTCGGAACGGAATAGAGAGTCTGGATCAGGATAATAAGTGCCCGTTTCCCCCGGAATTCATGAAAATGAATGAGGCTCCCAACAGGGATGGCGATGAGGGCGGCAATGATCGTTGCGGAGAGGGAGATGTACAGGGAAAGGGCTGCGATCTGCATGACGTCAGGATTGAGCGTGATGATCAGGTTAATCGCCTGAATGACCCCCTCTGCAATATCGTCCAACCCAGTTCACTCCCGTAACATATGGATCCGGTTCCGCTCCGGTCTCCTTCTGAAAAGGTTAATTCCTATGATCACCTTTACTTTCTTTTAATTATTATTACCGAAAACGGTTCGCGTACTCCTGATTGCAGGAAATCACCTGGATGGACCCGAACCCGGAAAAAACCTGACGACACCATGAATCCGGAACCCCCTCTCCCGCTCTCGTTCTCCCTGTCGGAGCTTGCGGGATCGCTTGGGGATTTCGGGACGATCATCCCGCTCATCCTTGCCGTTGCGCTTGTCTCGGACGTCGACCCCCGGTACATTCTCTTCTTCTTTGGGCTCTGGTTCATCCTCACCGGTCTCTATTACCGTCTGCCGATCCCCCTTGAACCGATGAAAGCGATCGCGGTGGTCGTGATCGCAGCAAGTGCTGCCGGGGGGATCTCGGCCGGTGAGATCGCAGCAGCAGGCCTCATTCTCGGTGTGATATTCCTCGTGCTCGGGTACGGGCGTTTTTTCTCCATCATCGAGCGGTGGGTACCCGGGAGTGTGGTGAGGGGTATCCAGCTGGGTCTTGCCCTCCTCCTCTTCCGGTCATCGGCAGGATTCATCACCACAGACCCGCTCTTCTTCGGAGTTGGCATTGCAATCATCATCGCGTTCATGGTGCTGGTAAAATACCGTTCGATCCCCGACCTCTCATCAATCTGCGTGATCGGTGCGGGATTCATCGGCGGGATCCTGATCTCGGGCATTCCCCCGGTCAGCCTGATCCCCGCCCCACAGCTGGTGATACCGGCATACTCCGATATTCTCCCCGCCACAACAACGCTCGTTCTCCCCCAACTGGTCCTCACGATCGCCAATGCGATCCTTGCAACGTCGCTCCTGACCAAAGACCTGTTCGGAAAAGATGTGCCCCCCAGGAAATTCTCGACAACCATCGGCCTTATGAACCTGACCTCGGTCCCGTTCGGGGGGTTCCCGATGTGCCATGGTGCCGGGGGACTTGCCGGGCAGTACCGGTACGGCGCCCGGACCGGCGGGGCAAATATCTATGCCGGCCTCATCTTTCTCATCCTCGCCCTCTTCTTCACGTCTCCGCAGGTCCTCTCCATTATCGCGGTCGGGGTACTTGGCGCCCTGCTCGTCTTTGTCGGGATCGAGATGGGCCGTCACAGCCTTAAGACGGACTCCCTGATCGTGACGGTGGTCATTGGCATCCTTGCCCTGATCAGTTCCATGACCCTTGCGTTTATTACCGGTATGGTCATCGCGTTTGTTGCCGGCTGGATAAAGAAGAGACCGGTGCCTGGAACCGATTGATACCTCTGGCTCTGTTGTGAGTTTGGAGAGGGTCCTGAACCTCGAGGATGATATTCTGTCGGAACTCGAAGAGTGCTGATGCACTCTTCTCGCGGTTCAGGTCAGATGACCATCACCGACTCGAAGAACTCTGGAGACTTCTGTCGAAGACCTGATGGTCTTCTCCTCCTCGTGGTTCTTACGAACCACTCGGATTCGGAAAAAGGGGGGGAAAAATTATGCGGTTGTTGCCGCTGCTGCCGGGGCAACAGTTGCCGCCGGTGCAATCTCGGTTGCCGGCGTACTGTAGTCGCCTACCCAACCTTCAGTTGCAGTCGGGACCTCGACACTCATGGGAGTGAAGAGGGCCTTGCCGTACTTGTCGACACCAAAGGAGGCGATATCGGCCTGGGTCGTCGGATCGAGGAGGAAGTTGATGAAATTGTTGGCCATCTGGATCTTGTCGGCCGGCTGCTTGTCGTTGTATACAGCCATCACGCTGTAGATGTTGAGCAGGCTTGCACCTTTGCTGACAAGGGGTACCAGGTTGAGATCCTTCTTGTAGGCAAGGTAGGTCCCTTCATCGGTCAGGACGTATGCACCCTTCTCGCTTGCCATCTGGAGCGTCTCTCCCATTCCTTTACCGGCTTCTACGTACCAGTCCCCGGACTTCTGGACCTGGGTGGTGTAGTTGTATCCGGCCTTGGACCAGACAGTCTTCTCAGCGGAGTGGGTCCCGGAGTTGTCGCCACGGGAAACGAAGGCAATACCTGCGGTCTTGTTGGTCCCTTTGAGGAGCAGCGTTGTCATGGCCAGTTCAGGGGTCATATCCCTGATACCCGCCGGATCCGCTGCCGGGCCGACAATCAGGAACGAGTTGGAGGCGAACGAGCGCCGGTTCAGGCCAGAACCATCTTTCATGAACGCCAGTTCCTGGCTCGGGGAGTGGACAAGCAGCACATCCGCATCGCCACGCTTCGCGAGCTCGATGGCCTTGCCGGTGCCCTGCGAGGTGATCTTCAGCTTGACATCGTACTTTTTCTCGAAAATTGGCTGGAGATAGTTAAGGAGCCCGGTATCATACAGGCTCGTGGTCGTCGCGATGACGAGTGTCTTCTCATCGGCTGCTGTTGCAGCAGGGGTTGCTGCCGCAGTAGAGTCAGCTGGGGTTGTTGACGGAGAGGTACTGGTACATCCGGCAAAGAGAGTTGTTACAAACAGGACTGCAACGATCATTGCAGTAAATCCAACATACACAGTCTTTTTCATAGTATGACCGGGATAATTTTACGGCGGGAGATAATTGAATGTTTCTTTTTGTAATAAGTTAATATATAGTAGTAACCAGCTGATAACCAGCTGATAATCAAATGGTTTTAAGATAATTAAATTGATTTACCGAATTTGTTAACATAAAGAGGTCATCAGGCATGAAACATACCGGTACCCGGGAATCAGTCCTTTCCGGTCAGGGCAACGAAGATCTCCGGCCCAAGAATTTCCTTCATCTCACCGGCGTAATTTTCCTGCATGAGGGCCAGCATCTTCCGTGTCCCTTTTGTCGTTGTCAGGATACCCACACGTTCGGCGCGGGTGATCAGTTCCTGCTCTTCCATCATCGCGAAGTAGGGGAGGATGTAGTAATGCGGGACATCAAGGAATTCAGCCAGTCTCCGGGTAGTGGGGAATTTTATCCGGACTGAATCCTCAGTAAATGTCAGTGATATTGCTCGTTCTTCTACCTGAATGCGGACCGCTGCATCAAAAAGGGAATCAATGGAAAGGGCGGCCATGAATCTTCTCTTCAGGATAGTTGATCCTCAAAGGTATTGAGGTTTGGCCAGATCACAAAAAGTAAAAAATTATTTCTTCTTCTTATGGTCATCGTCAACAGGCTTCATGTACACAACTTCCGCCTTGACGTCCTTTGCAATCTGTTCGATCTCGAACTTCCGAAAATGGGTTGCCGCGATCTGGATCTCGCCACCGGTCACTGCAACGATGCGGTACTTGGGCGACTCGACGCCCTCGCCTACTTTCTGGCGTTCACGAATGTAGATCTTCATGGTATTCCTCCTGCCAATAACGTCCGCAGTTCAAAGTCGTGCTGCGGAAGTATCAGCTCTGATATACCAACTGGTTTGCATGGACTTATACCTTTCCTTTGCGATACTGGAGTTGAGTGTTCATCATGAAAAAACGGTTTGAGTTATCAAGCGGACTGCAGGGTGAGACCCTTGTCCGGAAAGGGCTGAAGAGAAAACGGCCGGTGAGCGAACAGATCCGTATCGCCCCGGATATCAACGTGATCAAGATCGGGGGGCACGGCGCGATCGATTACGGGCGCGATGTGATGTACCCGCTCTGCGATGAGATCGGAACGCTTTCGAAGAAGCACAAACTCCTCGTGGTCACCGGTGGCGGCGGGCGCGTGCGCCATATCATGGACATCGGCATGGACCTGGGTATGCCGACCGGTGTCCTTGCCGAACTCTCGGCCAAGATCTCCGAACAGAACGCAATCATGGTCTCGATCCTGCTCTCGAAATACAATGGGTCGCGGATCCATACCGGCGATCTTCTCGAACTGCCGATGCTCCTGAAGCTCGGCATCCTGCCGGTCATCCATGGCACGCCTCCGTACGGGCTCTACGAACACCCGTCGCGGTCCGATGCGATCCCGCCTCACCGCACGGATACCGGTGCATTCCTGATCGCAGAAGTGCTCGGTGCAAAGAGCTGTATCATCGGGAAGAACGTGGACGGGCTTTATGCTGAAGACCCCCGGAAGAACCCGGATGCAGAGCTCATCAGGGATATCACCGCAAAGGAACTGATCAAAATGGATCTTGAGGATCTGGTGCTTGAACCTATGGTCATAAAACTCCTGGAAGACGCCGCCCATATCCGCGAAGTCCGGATCATCAACTGTCATAAGCGGGGCAATATCGAAAAGGCGATCAACGGCAACAATACCGGGACCATTATCCGCGCAGAATAACGAAGGAGATCCCTTCCGCAGGAGGCCGTGTGTGTGTCATACTATCGATGGCCCCCCGCGGGAGTTATGATGCACGCCAGACCCGCCGCATCGTGGCATGATGCAGGTACCGAAAGAACCGGGACATTGGTTCTGGCCATCGTGTCCATTCAGGACATAGTACATTTTCTTTGGCTTAATAAATCAATTTTGTTAACATCATTAGGTTAATATGAAAAGAAAGCCCGCATGCAGTCATCGGGATTATTACGTCGTGAAAGGGTAACACATTGGTAACAAGGCAGGGAGATTAACCAGTCCCGTTACAGGAGATAAGTTAACTGCTGTTAATTAACCAGCGGTATTTATCAGGATGACCAGATTTACAATACTTGAGTACTATGGGTTTCAGTTCAGACATTATGCACGATTTTGTGGCAAAGGAGATCAAAAACATCTACTCCAGTTATGATGGCTGGAAATGTACCTCACGGCCGACCGGAAACAGGTACGACTCGATCATGGTGCTGGAACGGCGCAACGGAGGACACCATGAATGCATAAAGGTCTTTGTTACATTCGAAAGATCGGTACCCTCACCCCTTCCGGAGGACCTTACTACGGCAGAACGCAATCGCGACGGCATGCCGACCCGTTTCACCTGTGCAGTCATGGTCCCGGCCAATGCAGACACCTCATCGGTGCCACCCGAGATCCTTGTCTGTACCATGCGATCGTTTGCCTTTGAGGGCAAGGAGCTTACCTGGGTGAAAAAACCGGTCCGGAAGACCGAATCAACACTGGCAAAAGTGCCGGCATAACATAGTCCTTTTTTTAAAACATTATCCCTGCGGCGATTCAGGATTGATTGCCGGGAGGGGGGACTCGGTCAGGATCGAATCCGTAGAAAGGTGCCGGATCATCCCGGTCGTTTCTGTTGAATACCCCCCGGACTTCATGAGAAGAGCGTGGTAAGCCGGTGACCGTATCAGGGTGATGAGCATCCCGATCCTGGGATCTGTCAACAGATCCCGTTGCACGGCAAGCTCGTAATCCGCATGGGCAACCGGAATGAACTGCAGTCCGCTGGCACTGGCAATGCTGGAAGTACAGATACCGGCATCGGCAAACCCGTTCCGTACGGCGACTGCAACTGCCGGGGAATCGTGGACTTCCTGGAGGTACCCGTTCAACTCCAGGGGGTCAATTCCTTCCGCGGCAAGCAGGGTGTCGAGGACCATCCGTGACGGGGTGCCTTTCCGCGTATTGATGAACCGGGCATTGGCGAGATCCGTTACATTCAGGCCATCGCGGGACGCGATACCCATTTCAATGGTAGCAATATGGATAAACGCCAGTTCGCGGTCATCCGGATTTTTTATTAAGGAAGTGTAGGTCTTCAGCGGGGAGCGGGCGGGTAGGACAAGAGGGGAGGCATGGCAGGTGTTGTTGCCCAGGGCAAGAAATCCTGCGGTATTTCCCGGGTTTGTGGCATGGATATACAATCCCTCATCATGGGCGAGCCCGGCGAGTTCCTCCAGGGCCGGGTCCAGCGTTCCGGTCAGGATGAGGGTACGCTCGATGCTCCCGGGATCGGTGGTAAGGAAGACCGTAAGCTCGGTCCCGGCTTCGTATCCCTCGACCGGTGCAGGGATGTGGGTGTAGCCGTTCGCCTTTACCGTTGCCATCTGGGCAAAACCCCCTTTCCCGTGAGGCGTCCCGTACAGGGTGTCACCGATACAGCCGACAAAGAGCGGCACGAACTCGTCGAACCCAGGGTCTGACGTAAGCGCCTGCGCCAGCCGGGCGGTCACCGGGTACCGTGGTGCCGGGGCAAACCCCCATGATTCAAGCAGCGGTGCGGCAAACTCCCGGAGCACGGACTGGGCAGCAAGAGGGTACCCCGGCAACCCGAGGACGGGTTTGCCCTCTACCCTTCCCAGCATCATCGGCTTGCCGGGCTTGACTGCCACGCCATGGAAGAGCAGTTCCCCGATCGAACGGATCACGCTCTCGGTAAAGTCGCGGGTCCCGGCTGATGAGCCGGCAGAGATGATGACAAGGTCGTTATCCCGCACCGCTGACCGCAGGGCATCGCGGATCAGGTCGGGGTCATCGTGCACGATCGGAAGGCGGGTACAGTGCGCTCCCATCTGGGAGAGGAAGACCTGGGCCATGACTGTGTTGCTCTCCACCACCTGCCCCGGACCGGGCCGGACACCCAGCGGCACGAGCTCGCTGCCGGTCGGAATAATGCCCACGTTGACTGCAAGGACCTCGATGGAGGTGATCCCATAGGTGACGAGTGCCCCGATATCGAACGGCCGGATCAGGTGGCCGCGGGGAAGTACCAGTTTGTTCTCCTTGATGTCCTCCCCGGCCGGGCGGACATGCTGCCATGGAACCGCAGCCCGCCGTACCTGGAAGTGGCTGCCGGATTCCCAGACATCCTCGATCATGATGACCGCGTCGAACTCCGGAGGGATGATGTTGCCGGTATTCACCCGGGCACAGTGGTCAAGGGTTACCGGGTTCTGGTCGCTGGCACCAAGGGTATCCCGGCTCCTGACCGCGATCCCGTCCATGGCAGAGAGATTCACTTCCGGTACAGAGTATTTGGCATAGACCGGTTCTGCCACGACCCTTCCCACAGACTGCATGACAGGGACCTTCTCGGTCCGCCGTGGCGCAGCAAAGGCGGTCGTGAGCAGGGTGAGTGCCTCTTCAAGAGAACGGAGCTCAAGGTAACGCTTTACCATCGCAGACAGCGCCCCGTTCTTCTCGTGCGATCGTGTCGTGCCATTCCCGTACCCTCATCAAAATAATTGTATTAACAATGTGCTTTTGTAATAGTAAAAAGAATGTCGCAATGTCCTGGTAAACAAGTTATCCGGGAGTGACTGAAAAAAGGGGACCTCTTTATCACAGCGATACGTTCTGCTGGGTATTTCCCACGGCAGCAAGGTAGACCGGCCACTGAGTCTCGGGGTCGAGATTTGCGAGTTTTGTAACCAGATCATCGTGGAACATGTCAATCGGTGCCACCTGGAGACCGAGCCCCGAGGCAGCCAGGATCAGGTTCTGGCAGGCATGCCCGGCCTCGATGAGAGCACTGCGATATCCCCGGTTCCCGATTGCCCAGACCGTTCGGTACGGAATGGCGACCCAGAGGAAGGTTACGGCAGCCCGGGTCGTGAGCTTGAAGTTCATGCTTGCGGTGCTCATCTCAAGAGTCAGCCCTGAGTCGAGATGTTCGGCCACGATGCTGTGGGATTTCGGGAGGTACCGGTACAGGCCGGCATCCAGCCCTTCCACATCGCTCGCGACAAAATAGGTCTCCAGCGGGTTCCGCGAACCGGTCGAGGGTATGTTGCGGATCTCGATCGACTCTGCCACGACCTTCTTGAACCCCTGGGTACACCAGAGCAGGTACGAGAGCTGCTTTAAGTCCATCGTGGACCGGGCAAAGAACCCGACAGGTTCCCAGCCTTCTATCGCTTTCCTGACCGGCATGTCCGGGAGCTTGATTTTTTTCGGGTTTATGAGTTCGATGACGGTCTGCCCTTCCTTAACCGGGAACTCGTGGGGGGGTTCCGGGACACGGAGGACAAGGTCGACCGTGGAATAATCCGGGCATCTGGTTCCATTGATGAAGTCTCTTCCAACTTTATTCATAGGGTCACACCCTGTAACGGAGATTCTTATGTTGTCTTCCTGGTTCTTCGAACCTGTCGGAACTCGAAGAAGTCCGTGAGAACTTCGAGAGCGAGAACGGAGGCGGAGCCGACCTTCGAATGTCGAAGAACGCTAATGCATTCGGTCGAAGACCTGATAGCCTTCTCCTGCTTCGGGGCTTATGCCGCTCAGCATTCTTCACTTCAGGCTCTGATAAGCTTTCGGAATTCGAAGAATCCTGATGGATTCGGTCGAAGACATATTGGTCTTCTCCTGCTTCGGGTCTGATGACCCTCTGCATTCTCGTCCTCCTGGTTCTTCGAACCTGTCGGAAGTCGAAGAACGCTGATGCGTTCTTCTCCTCCTCCAGGTCTGATGACCTGTCGGAGAAAAAAGAGATTTGTCCTCTATGGACCGATGTGTTGTGATGTGTTTGGGGGTTCATGCCGCCGCTTTCAGGTACAGGTTTGCGTACACGACCTGTCCCTTGCTCTTCGGGTGTCTCTCGCCGAGGTCGCCGATGTAGTGGTCGAAGGTCGCCTTGACGCCGTCGATCTCCTTCTCGACAGTGTCGACCTTCTTGTATCCGGGCATCATGAATTTGATCTTGCCGAGCACGTACATCTCGCCCCTGACCATCTGGCCGCCGACACGTCCCTCGACATCGCCCTTGATGACGACCGTGCCGCCCTCTGCATGGGTGGAGACGTGGATGAAGGCGTTCTTCTCGATGATGATGGTGCCGCCGAGCATGAAGGTACCGATATCGTTACCTGCACTGCCCTTGATCCGGATGGTGCCGCCCTTCATGCCTCTCCAGTCGCCACGGTAGGCACAGCCGACATGGTTCTTGGCATCGCCGTCGCAGAGGAGCTCTCCGCCTTCCATCTGGATCCCGCAGAATGAGTCCATGTTCCCCTTGATGTGGATCTTGCCGCCCTTCATCCAGCCGCCGACATACATGTCAGCATTGCCATTGACCGTGACCGTTCCTGCGGTCATCCTGGCACCGATGTACTTGACACGGGTGCAGTCACCGGCAATCACGATGTCGGTGTCTGCGGCAGTCTCGCCTGCGTTGCCGGAGACTTCAAAGAAGTCCCCGAGTTTCATATGGATCTTTCCTTCGTGTCCCGGGAGTTCTGCAATCTGTGCTGCAGTCTTTCCTGCGAATGCGTCGGGGGTGATGCTGTATCCCTCGAACATGAGTTCGGGGACCTTGGTGGGTTTTAACGTTACTGTTGCCATGATCGCACCTCAGGCCTCCACATTCACATCGATAACTGACTGGTGCGGGGCAAGGTATTCCCGGACCGGGTAATTCCTGATGTCAACTGTGTAGGTCCCCTGGGTGAATGCCTGGCTGACATCACGGGTGACCTGCGGGTTCTCGGGCATCGCGACTTTGACCCAGACCGTCTTCTTGTGGCCGTGGCTGACAACTTCGCCGTCCTTGACAATGACTTCCCCGCCCTTGATGAAGCAGGCTGCACGCTGGAGTGCCGTCTCGATCTTCTCTGCATCCTTGGGCAGGTCCTTGTAGTTGAGGTTGAAGACTGACACGTCCCCGTTCATGCCGGGTGCAAGGCCGCCGTACACGTTTCCAAGGCCGAGGCATTTTGCCGGGCCGGACCGGGTCATCTGGGCGATCTCGAAGAGGGTGAGCTCGCGATCCATAGTGTGGATGTTGGTCAGGCCGATCATCCTGTCACTGTTCTTCATGGTTGCGATGGTCTCTTCCCGGGCCTTCTTGCTCATGAGCCACTTGATGACGCGGGGGTACCGGGTGAACGGCCCTGCGTTCGGGTGGTCGGTGGTGATAAAGCACCGGTTCATGTCCTTTGCATAGAGTGCCAGTTCAAGACCGGTTGCCCACTGGACTGCGTTGGGTGTGACATTCTTGTCGTAGATGTAGGGGACAACGCCAGCGGCGGTCTCCATCTCGACGTCAACATTGGTCCACTTCAGGTGGTTGAGACCGTGGAGGTGGTGCTCGAACGGGCCGTCAGCGGTCATCGTGGTGGTCTCGTCCAGCGTTACGCAGCCGAGATCGATGGTGATGTTCTTCTGCTTGTTGACATAGTCCATGACCTCTTTGGCCTTGGAGCAGAAGTCCTTCCAGCCCTCGCCACCATAGGAGTGGAACTGGAGGTGGGTGGAGTGCATGACGGATTCACGGCCGAACTTGTTCCTGGCCTTGAATCCCTCGGCAATCTTAAGGGCTGCAATAGTGTCCGGATAATTGCCGGGGTTGCCGAGATTGTTCTGGTGGAGGTGAATCGAGTGCGGAAGACCGAGGAACTCATTTGCCTCGATCAGGCCCTTGATGATCTCCGCGGGAGTGATCTCGAAGTACGGGACCGGGTCGTTGAGGGAGAGACAGTTGAGACCCCATGCCCATGCAGCAGTGCCGCCGGGATTGACAAGCTTGACACCATAACCTTTCGTGGCCTTGAGGAGCCAGGCAATATAGGCTGCCGTGTTCTCAACTTCTCCCTTCCGGAGGTAGTCCATAACAAACCAGTTGTTGGCGAAGACCGGCAGCGCTCCTTCATCGATGATGGGGGTGTCGTGGATCTCCTCGTGTGTGTGCGGGGCGAGGAGCGGGGGCATTGCCGCTTCCATGACGAATGTATATCCCATCCGGGCATAGTCATACCCGGTCTTGAATACCGAGGGGATCGAGAAGCCGGACTCCATGCGGTAGCCGTTCTTCTGTGCCATCCCGCTCCTGCAGAATCCTGAAATGAACTTGTCTTCAGGACGCATCAGGCGGCCGGCATTGACTTTGGGGCCTGCAACGTGGGAGTGGACATCCACTGCACCGGCCATGACAACCTTGCCCTTTGCATCAATGACCTTTGCAGAGGAGCCGACCTTGTCGACAATCTTGCCATCCTTGATGGCAACATCGCCTACGTCACCGTCAATCTTACGGGTCGGGTCGATGATAAACCCGCCCTTTACAATCATTTCTCCTGATGCCATCTCAGATCACCGCCTCTGATTCGGGGTATCTCCGGTCTTCCTTTGCCGCAAGCCAGATGGGCTCGGTCTTGGTCAGTTCGCACATGCGCTCGTAGACTTTGTTGAAGAGTTCCTCGTCGCTTGGTACGCCGGGGAGGCCCTTGATGACGGCACGGAACTGGATCGGCACGTTGTCCATACGGTAGACAACACCCGGCTCGTCAACGCCGGCAATCCTGACCGGGATGTGGAGGTCCGAGATCTCGCTTGCCATGTTGAAGTTCGGGTCGACTGTAATGAAGGGGTGCTTCTTCAGGTGCTGGACCGGCTGGATTGGGAAGTGGGCGCCGGCATCGGCACCGACATTGACGAAACAGTCTACTTCGTCCCTCATCGCGAGGTCAACGGAACTGGTCTCGCCCGGGTTCATGTGGGCGTGAGTACCCTTTGAGAGGTCGATGCAGTACGGGAAGCCGAACTGCCATGCCCAGACCTGGCCGGGGCCGGCAATGTTATAGTGGCCCCGCATGGCCATGATTGATGCTTTCGTGTGCTCGTTGAGGTCGCGGGTCAGGCTGATCGCGGCGTCAATGTTGTGGTTGCGGCCATCGGTGTGCGTGCAGCCCATGCCAAAGAAGATCATGCAGAACTTTGCATTCTTCATGATCTCGACAGATTTGATAATTGTCTCCTTGGGGATGCCTGCTACTACATCAGGGATGTCGTGGCCACGGAGCACGGTCCGGAACGCATCGAAGAGTTCGTAGTCGTGTCCCTGGTCGAGCATGAGGTGGACATCGGCGAGTTTCGCGGTGTCGGTCTCACGCGGGTCGATCGACAGGACAGTCCGCTGCATGGCACCCTTCTGGGTGAAGTAGCCGCGGGGGAAGATCGAGTACCGGGAGGTGTGGCGGGGGTGGGCGTGCATCGGGTTGCAGCCCCAGAAGACCACGACATCGGCGCGGTTCTTCGCTTCACCGAGCGTGCAGCTCGGGTACCCGTTGTCGAAGATGGCAAGGAACGAGGGGCCGTGGCAGATGGTTGCGCAGTTGTCGAGCACGGCACCGGACTTCTCTGCAATACGGGCGACTGCGCTCATGCCTTCGCAGTTGGTTGAGCCAAAGCCATAGATGAGGGGCTTCTTGGCCGCGAGCATGGTCTTTGCCATGTAGTCGATCGCCTCATCGTAGGGGATCTCCTTCATGGTGCCGTCGGGCTGGCGCCTGCGCGGGAGCTTCGGGCGGGTCGGGTCGTTTGCATGGTGGAACAGGTTAGTCCCGATGATACACGCATTGTGGACTTCGAGGATCTTGGTCTCATCGTCAGAGACAAGCACTTCGATATCGTCGCAGGATGAGCCGCAGTACGGACATCCGACACCTTTGATAAGTTTAGGCATAATTACTGACCTCCTTTCCAGAGCCCTACAGCGCCCTGCACGAGCTCAAGGGCGGTTTTCAGACGCTCGCTCGGAGCGGGTTCGATAGTGACCGGGAAACCGCTGTACTGCGGGGTGCCGGTGGACTGGGTCCGGGGCGGGACGACCTGGTTTGCCCAGACACCCTGGCGGATGTGGGCAAGGCCCGGGGGACAGTACTGGGTCGGCTCGATGGCCTTGACAATAACAGTACCGCATTCACTGGTGACACGGATATTCGTGTTCTTCCAGATGCCAGCTTTCTTCATGTCCTCGGGGTTCATCTCGCAGATCGAGCAGGCGACGAAGTAGTCGGGATTGGTCTTACCCTTCTCCATCGCGGCACCTTCCTCGATCGAACGCTGGGTAATCATGTTCAGGTTGATCTTTGGCATTCGTCCATCTCCGGTTATTGTGCCAATGCGTTGGTCATTCCCTTACCAGCAAGGGTGATCACTTTGTACGGGCATGCTGCAACACACACGCCACACCCGGCACAAAGTTCATTCTTCGCGTCAACACTGATGGATTTCCCATCCTTGACCGCGTAGATTTTCTCCTTGGTTACCGGGTCGAGCGTATGAAGCTCGAGAGCGTTGACCGGGCAGGCAACCACACAGATTCCACACCCGGTGCAGCGGTTCATATTTACATGTACTGAAAACGCCATGCACATCACACACAAAATTGTGTTAACTTTCAGTTATTTTCGAGAATGTAATTAAACCTTGTTAAAGTGGATCGGTATTAATTATAATTAATTAACCAAATATAAAAAAATTCCAGAGTGATTAACAAACGACGGAAAAAATGATGGCGATAAAAACACCTGAGTTTAACCGGTTCGGTTAATTTCGCCGACACAAGGGAACGGGAAGAGAGATCATTCTGGACCGGACACTGAAGAACCGGATAGACGCGACATACATGAACGGCATCCTGTTGGGCAGATCATATCCGGAAAAACTGACAGATCCTTAAAAAGAAAGAAATTTTTAATCTGCCTTCGGAATAGAGCCGGACCAGATAGGGCATCCGTTCTTGTTCATGGCAAAGATCTTGTGGTCGTGGAGCGGGGCCCCGTTCTCATTCCTGCACCGGGAGATCAGGAGTTCTGTTGTCGGGATAAAAGCGCTGCAATTGCTGCATCCTTTGTTGTGCATCATGGTTAACCACCAGATATTTACTTTTGGCACCTATAAAAAATTTCCATTTTCATATAATTATAATCGCTATCAAACGTCCACTCATATTACCTGAATTTTTCATCACCGTGACAGATGGCATTATCCTGGACGTACCAGCCAGGTCTCAATCGGTTCCCAGCGGCCGTCCGGGTAATAGGCGATCCGGACACCATCATCGGCAAAGAATCTCCCACCGGGATGAGTGCTCCACCAGTCGAGGTTGAGCCAGTAGCGGGGACCGTCCGCATCCGTGGTGATGTGACAACCCACGTCCGTGACATGGTACCGTTGCCGGATATATGCGGCAGCCTCCTCGAACTGCTCACTGGTGTTCCCGATATACACTTCCGAATACGCATGGCCGGACGTGCCGTTCTTTGCCGTGACAATGCGGGCACTCCCGCCAACCGATTCGATCATCGCTGCAACAACGATCGCGAAGTCATCGCAGTCGCCCTTGAACCCGAGGGCGATGGTCCGGCTGGCCGGGGAGAAATACTCCTCGCCTCGCGGGTCATCCACGTACGTCCAGCGGCTGTACACGTTCTCCCAGAGATCGCAGATCTGGGCGAGGTTGAACGTACCCCCATGGGCTCTGGGGATGAGCGAGACCGCATAATCCCGGGTGACCGGATCACGGGAATCCATTGCGTCACGGATCGCGACAGACCTCCGTGCCTCCGGATCTTTGCCGGAATTGTTCAGGAAACCTTCCACGCCCCGCGAGGTGTTGACAATGTTCTGGTAAAGGAAAGGACCGGAGGAGTCCGGACTGGTTGAACCAATACCGGATTCAGTGGGAACGGCCGGGGCGGAAGAGACACAGGCGGCGTTGATAGTACACAGGAGAACAAGGAACAGGACAACCGGCAGATATGAGAACGGGATCGCGTTAGGAAAAACATGCACCTTATGACCGGCTGATCCTGAAAATTTCCTTTTCCTGTGTGACTGCATCCCGGATCATGTCGCCGCACCCTAGTATTACCTTTTGTATTTTTTCCTGCAGATGACCGGTACGGTCCAATCTGAAAGAAGATTAAGGAAAAGATTAGGCGCGTGGACGAATTCGGGGAAGTGTGTTACCGGAATGCCAGGTACAGGAAATATATCCCGATGAGCACAATCACGACACCAATGATCTTATCGAATACCTCGCCGCTCACTCTCGCCTTGTCCTTGATCTGTTTCCCAAGAGCACCGCCAAGCGAGCTGATCACAATGAGCGGCAGGGAGAGCCCGATCGCGTAGATCAGCATGGTGAAAAAACCCTGGACAACGGTCTGGTAGAGGGCGATATAGGTCAGGACGATAAGGAGCATGGGAGCTCCCCTCCCCACCGTTATTGCACCAAACGAGAGCCCGAGTAAAAACGCACCCGTAACCGTATAGGACATCGGTACTTTGAAAAAATTGAATATACTCTTTATCGGCGGTTTGTAGATCTGGAGGAGCTGTAACCCCATCAGGATCAGCAATACTCCTCCGATTGCCCACGCGATGGTGCTGTTGAGGAAGAGCAGGTATTTTCCGATAAATCCCGCGATCATCCCGAGCGGGAGGAGCACAAGCACCGTGCCGATGCAGAACGAGATGGTCAGTTTGAGGATAGTGGGGAGGGAGAGGTTCGTATTCCCGCTCGTCAGGTACCCGATCAGTCCAAGGCACAGGACACTGTTGCAGGGACAGATGCCGGCAATCAGCCCGAAGATGAAGATGCCAAGGATGGAAGGATCGAAGGTCGCCATCTCATTATCGTGGAGCTGAAACGATGAAATATATTGTGGAGTTTATTCTGTTTTTGTTTTCCCTCCTTTCGAAAAGCAGACCCAGTATCCCGTGTCATCCTCGGTAATATCATACATGTGAATTCCGGCAACAGCAAGCGCTGACCGGACAATAGGTGGGTTGCAGCTCGCATACCAGCCCCGGCGTTTTTCCTGCCATTCGGGATCCCGTTCCCGTATCTGTCTGACAATCTCATCACGTAAGCGTGCGTTACCAAATCCACCCCCGATATATGCCATACCGCCGGGCCGGAGCACCCGCATGCATTCGGAAAATCCCCGGGACAGGTTATCCCAGAAGAAGAACGATCCCCTGCTGACGACTAGATCCATGGATGCATCATCAAACGGGATCTTCTTCACATTGCCAGAGACCGGTGTTACCCGCTGCTCCAGCCGGTACTTTCCTACATTGGCTTCTGCAATCCTTACCATCGGCCGGGCATGGTCCATGGCATAAACATGCAGGTCCGAGAGGGTGGCAAGCGCGATGGCAAGGTGACCCGGCCCGCTGCCCACATCGAGGCATGTGCCGGTATCAATATCTGCCTTTTTCAGGATCTGGTGGGCGATGACCGGATATATCGGGAAGAAGATAGTCTGGGCGATCTCGTTGAAATCTTCGGCAGTTTCCAGAGTCTTGTGATCATTTTTCATGCAACCGATATTCATGTGGTGATCACCTCCTGGCTGTCTGTGATCCTGTTTTCCGGGAGTCCTATACGGACATCAGACTGCCAGATCATGGAAACAACGCAGAGACCAATGGAGAGAAAACTGAAGGCGATCATTTCGTACACCGATACATGGACCGCAGACTGGATTACCAGGAAGAAAAAGAGGACCGTGCCGTGGTAAACATGAAAACCGAGGATCCGCGTGTCCAGGACATCGCAGGGCCGTATCGAACCGTAAATCCTGATATCGTTGAATGGGTAGAACAGGCAGACACCCTTACGGCAGCACAGGTCTTCTGTAAGGTGGAGGAGCATGCCAAACAGCAGCCCGGTAAGCAATCCCCAGACCAGAAGAACAGGAATCTCATGATAAAAAAGCAGAACCGGCACATATACGATTGCTGCAAGCATCATGAAATACAGGAGGAGCCCGAAGATGGAATGGGTCACCCGTTTGTCATCAGGTTTCGCCGGTGTTTTAAAAAATCGCTGGTACACAAAGCAGATGACCGGCATACAGATCCACCTGCCCACCTGCACAATCCCCCACGCGGTCGTGCGGAGAGGGTTATTTTTAGGCCGTTTCATCTGGATATCCGGAATGATGGCGCCGATACCCGCTCCTACGGAAACCAGAAGTGCAAGAACGGGATTAACATCCACAATCGCGCTGCTGAGGATGATGCTGCATAACAGTACGAGCAGGAAATGATGACGTGTTATCATGGATGTGATGTGTGGAAATTGCCGGGCATTTCAGCATGCAACTGCGGGTTCCGGAACAGCAAACCGTTTGGCATTTTTCTTCTTGTTCAACCAGAGAAGATCTCCGTCAACAAATGCAAATGCGGTCATCAGCAGGACCCGGACATGGGGCGGGACGCTGGAGGTATCGGTTGCCTGGGGTGTGAGCAGGTACTTTTTCGCAAGGGATCCCCGGCCTTCCGGAAGAGAATCGAGGGTGCTGATCAACTCTTCTTTTGGTACCTGGTCTAACGATACGGCAATAAAAGCATCTTCAGTCCCTACCCATTTGCTCCGGGAGACGCGGTAAAAGAATCCCGCGGCCCGGCATCCGTTTATTTTTTCGATCTTCCATCCATCATACTTGGGTAACATATGGCGGAGATCTCTCTCCGCGAATAATTCCATGACGTCTTTTGTTGAGCCCATATGTATCACAATTTTGTTGTTCGTCCGGAAATATAAGTTTTGGTAATTTTGTTTTACTTTTAATCAAAATTAAACAAAAATGGTTAAATAAATCCATGGTCGATGGGTAATAACTAAACGAAGGTTGTTTTAGGAGAAATCTCATGGAGGAAAATTCAAGCCTGAAGAGAAAACGTATCATCGTATACGCGGGCGTATGCATTATCGTGATCATTGCATTATGCATTGCTGCATGGGGTTCCGGAATCGGTAATGCTGCATGGGGTATGACGAAAAACAAGGAGATCTCCGCAGATGAGGTCATTATTCCGGTCAGTTCCTCGTCATCAATTACCTATACCAGCAACATGCAGAAAGGCGGCGTGCCACCCGGGATTTACCAGGGACTGATTATAAAGGACCTCAACGGCACGTTCGATCCCGCTCTTGCCAAAAGCTGGGATATCTCCGCCGATGCAAAAACCTGGACATTTCACCTTGCGAGGGACGCAATCTGGAGCGATGGTGTCCCGTTCACTTGTGCTGATGTGAAGTTTACCAACGATTACATGAAATCCAACAACCTCACGCTGGCATACGTGCTCACCGATGTCCAGTCCATTGACTGCCCCGACCCCTCAACGGCCGTCGTCACGCTAAAGACCTCCTATTCTGGTTTCCTCGATCAGATCTCGCGCCAGCCGGGTATCACTATCTCCCCCAAGCATTTCTGGGAGAGCATCCCCGACCCGCAGCACTACGAGGATAAGCAGTTCATTGGTACCGGCCCGTTTGTCTTTGACCAGGATACCGCCGGGTATGTCCGCCTGCTGCGGAATGATGCCTATTATGGAAAAAAGGCACAGATCAGCGGCGTGGTCCTCAAGGTGATCACCAACCCGGACAGCCAGGTGCTGGCGCTGAAGAATAGCGAGATCGATGTTGTCTCCGATATCTCCCCCGCGGTGGCTAAGAGCCTGAAGGGCGAGAAGGACATCGCCATGTACACGATAAAAGATACCGGTGCGTATGAAGTCGCCTTCAACCTCGCGCAATACCCGGCGAATATCACTGGATTCAGGAAAGCGATGAGCCATGCCGTGGACCGCGATACGATCAGTTCCCTGTTCGGGACCGGCCGGCCTACGGAGACCACATTCCTGATCCCGAGCCTTGCCGGAAGGTATGTCAACCCGGAAGACGTGGGCATGTACACCTATAACCTGAGTACGGCACGGGAGATCCTGAAGAGTGCCGGGTTTACCTGGGACGGGAAGGGTTTGCTCCTCGGTCCGGATGGAAACGTGGTCACGCTCACCATCCCGCTCGGCACCAAGGGCCAGGCCAGTGGAGGAAACCAGAAGATCGTTTCCGTACTGAAAAATGACTGGGAAAAACTGGGAATCACCTTGAGCACGGTCTCGTACGACGACCAGAAGCAGTATAAAAAGGCAATCAACGCCAACGCGGTCTTCCTCGATTCGTTCCCGGTGACCCTGCATGACGACGCGGATGCATTAGTGAATTTTGCAGTTACTCCCACCCAGAAAACAAATTATTACAACTATAACAATCCCGAATATAACGCCCTTGTCTCCACGATCCGGAATACAGCGGACCAGCAGGAGATCCTGAAGATGGCGTACCAGATGCAGGATCTCCTTGCACGGGACATCCCTACCGTGCCGGTCTGCACATCCGATACGATTGTCGCGTATCGCTCGGACCGGTTCACCGGGTGGGACTTGGGTCCGGGATACTACAGTGTGACAGATCCGCGGGTACTGACTAACCTGACCCCGGTGAAATGACCGGGGTAATCTGTCCGGGAAGACCGGCATGATCGATGGGCACTACCTCCTGCGGAGGATCGGTTACAGCGGTGCAGCGTTCTTCGTCTGCATAACGATCACTTTTTTTATTTTGCACCTGATGCCCGGGGATTACATCACCAATTATCTCCTTTCCCTGTCACACACCATTCCTCAGGAAGCCGTGGACCAGTTCTACCAGCAGTACGGGCTTGACCGCCCCCTCGGGGAACAGTACATCATCTATATCTGTAATATCCTGCAGGGCCAGTGGGGATACTCGTACCAGTACGGCCTCCCGGTTTTTCCCATGATCATGCAGAAACTCTCCTGGTCGCTCGTCATCCTGCTCCCCGCAGTCCTCCTTGGGATTATTATCGGCATCGTGCTCGGCGCATGGTCCGGGTGGAGGTCCGGGGGGAAGAAGGACCTTGCGCTTTTCAATATCATGATCGTGTTCCGGGCGATCCCGGAATTCTGGTGGGCGATCATGGCGGTGTGGGTCTTTGCCTTTTACCTGCAGTGGTTCCCGCTCGGGGGATTTACCAGTATCAGCGTCCTCATCTCCGGCCTGAACCCGTGGGATGTCCTGTACCATGCCATCCTCCCGATCTGCCTGATGACATCCTTTGTAGCAACCGGAAACTACTACATGATGCGTAACTCGATGATCGCGGTCATCGGGGAGGACTACATCACAACGGCCCGGGCAAAGGGGCTGGACGAACGTGCTGTCCTCTGGCGTCATGCGCTGAAAAACGCACTCCTGCCCATGGTGACGATGACGACATTCCAGGTCGCCGGCATCATCATGGGCAATGTCTTCATCGAGACGGTCTTCTCCTGGCCAGGGATCGGTCTCCTGACCACCGACGCGCTCAGGATGCGGGACCTGCCCCTTCTCGAAGGGATCTTCCTCTTAGACGCCCTCATGACAATCGGCGCCATGCTGGCCGCCGACATCCTTGCCTCGTACCTGGACCCGCGGATCCGGATGGGTGACCAATGACCAGGAATGCATTCCTCTGGATAAGCGTCGCGATCCTCGCTCTTTATTTTACGGTTGCACTGCTGGCACCCTTCATCGCGCCCTATGGCGCCACGGAGATCGTCGGCGCTCCCCTCCAACCCCCGGACCGCGGACACCTGTTCGGGACAAATGACGTGGGCCAGGACATCTTTTCCCAGCTGGTGTACGGGTCCCGGGTTACCCTGATCTTCGGGTTCTGCTCCGCATTATTATCGGTATCAATCAGTACCTGTGCCGGTATTGTCCTCGGGTATTACGGGGGAAATATCGACGAGGTCGTCTGCAGGATTCTCGACATCCTGATGCCCATCCCCATCTTCCCCCTGCTCATCGTGCTGACCACGTTCTTCAACCCCGGGGTGGTGCAGGTCAGCATCCTGATGGGGGTCCTCGGGAGTATCCACGGGATCCGCCTCATCCGGGCACCGGCGCTCTCGCTTGCGGAGACACCGTTTATCGAAGGGGCCAGATCGATCGGGGCAACGGATCTCCGCATCATGTCCCGGCATATCCTCCCCAACCTGATGCCGGTCGTGACCGCGAAATTCGTCTCATCGTCACAACATTATCTCGTGATGGGGGTGGGACTGAGCTTCATCGGGCTCTGGGACACCATGACCGTGGACTGGGGCTCGATGATCCAGAACGCCTATTCGAGCGGTGCACTTTCGCTGGGCCTCTGGTGGTGGATCCTCCCGCCCGGCATCGCGGTTGTCGGCATCTCCCTTGCCCTTGCCCTTGCCGGCTACAGCCTCGAAGAGTCCTTCAATCCCCGGACAGAGGTGAACCGCATATGAGCCTGCTTGCTGTCAGCAATCTATCCGTGCAGTTCGAGGGACGGGCCGGCACGGTGCCGGTGCTTGACCACATCGACCTTGAGATCAACACGGGCGAACAGGTCGCCCTTATCGGGGAGTCCGGGTGTGGCAAAACCGTCTTCGGGATGTCGGTGATGCGGCTTCTCCCGTCAAATGCCCGGGTCACCGGGTCTGCCCGGTATGCCGGAAGGGATCTTATACTTGCTGACGAACGGGAGATGCAACAGGTCCGCGGGAAAAAGATTGCCATGATCTCCCAGAACTCCGCGTTCGCTCTCAACCCGGTCCTTACGATCGGCGACCAGATCGCAGAACCCCTCACTCTTCACACATCCTGCCGGGGAAATGATCTGCACCGGGAAGTGATCGCGTTGCTCACCAGCCTTGGGATCGAACGCCCGGAAGAGAATATGCAGAAGTACCCCCACCAGTTCTCCGGGGGCATGCGGGAGCGTATCCTGATCGCCATGGCACTTGCCTGTAACCCGGACCTCATCATTGCCGATGAACCGACCTCCGGGCTCGATGCACTGGTGAAGGCGCAGATCCTGGAGCTCCTGAGGACCGTCATGCAGGACCGGACACTTCTCCTGATCACACACGATCTCGGGACGGCATCCGCTCTTGCATCGCATACGGCAGTAATGTACGCAGGGGAGATCGTGGAGTACGGCCCGACCCAGGACCTCTTCACGTACCCCCTGCACCCGTACACGCAGGGACTTATAGCGGCATCCCCCTCGGCAGGATTTCATCCCATCCCCGGTGTGAGCCCGGCACCGGGTCAGGTGCCTTCCGGTTGCTGGTTCTGCCCGCGATGCTCCTGTGCAATGGATCGGTGCAGTACTGTCCATCCCTCATTAAAGAAGACCGGAACGAACCGGCAGGTCAGGTGTCTCCGGTATGATTGAGGTCGATGCTGTTTCTAAGTATTACACTTCAGGATTCTTCTCAAGGATTCGGACCTACGCTGTAGAGGATGTATCGCTCTCCATTAACCGCGGAGAGGCGCTCGGCCTTGTCGGGGAGAGCGGGAGCGGGAAGTCCACGCTTGGGAGGATGATGCTCCGGCTCGTGGAGCCCAGCGCCGGAAGGGTCGTGTTTGACGGGATCGACCTGCGTGCACTCAAAACACCGGCCATGCGGCAGCTCCGGCCCCGGATGCAGATCGTGTTCCAGGACCCCGATACTGCGCTGGACCCCCGGATGACCATCGGGGAGTCCGTTGCTGAACCGCTCATGGTCTGGCAACAGGGGAGCCGCCATGAGAGAGACGACCGGGTCCTGGAACTCTTCGCAATGGTCGGCCTCCAACCGGAGCTTGCGGACCGCCGGCCCTTCGAGCTCTCCGGCGGACAGAAACAGCGGGCCGCACTTGCCCGGGCCATTGTACTGGAGCCGGAGTTCATCGTCCTTGACGAGCCCACCGCAGCGCTCGACCTCTCGGTTCAGGCCCAGATCTTAAGCCTCGTCCAGGTGCTCCGGAAGCGGATGGACCTGACACTCCTCTTCATCTCCCACGACCTCCAGGTGGTGGAACAGATGAGCGGTTCCGTGGCCGTGCTGCATAAAGGAAGAATTGTGGAGTCCGGCAGGACTGCCGATATCCTGCATCGCCCGTCACACCCCTATACAATCCAGCTGGTGGAGGCTGCCCGGAAGAGTGAGGAATGGTTCGGTAAGCAGCGTGGCAATCACGGTTCCGGTGATGAGGTTTGAAGTTACCCGATTCCAGCGCTTTTTCACGAGGGAACAGTTCCACGTTGGATACAATCCATATATTAATAAAAAATAATTAACAAATGGTAATTGTTTAATACATTTAATTAAAATTCATTAGGTACGATGGCTGGACTGGTGGGCAGTTATGATAGTTTGATCTGTCCCCCCTCTCACAGATCGGTTGACGAACAAAGAGGCCGGCTCGGAAAAACGGCAATCATTTTTTAAAAATGATCCGCCATGACAGAAACCGTTGACCCTTTCTGGAAATATGACGAAGATGCCTGCCAGTGCAATGAGTTTACAAGAGCCACATATGCCCGGATCTACCCGGTCATTGCGGATCAGATCCTCGAACGGACGGGGATTACGAAGGGTGCCTGCCTTGATGTGGGATCCGGGCCGGCATTGCTTGCGATGGCCCTTGCCCTTCTGTCGGACCTTCGCGTGACAGCGCTCGACAGCTCACCAGGTATGTATGAACTGGCACGCAAGAATATCCGGGACCGGTGCATGGAAGATCTTGTTGTCCCTGTTATCGGGGATGTCCACGCGATCCCGGCAGCGGATGCCGCGTTCAGTCTCGTGGTCAGCCGGGGGTCGTTCCATTCCTGGGAAGACCTTCCTGCGGCGTTTTTGGAAATCTCCCGGGTCCTCCGGCCAAGTGGCATGGCCTATATCGGAGGAGGATATGGCAGTGCCCGGATCCGTGACGAAGTACTTGCAGACCGCAGGGAGCGCGAGTTCGTGGGCGATCCCGCGTATCCTCCAAGACCCCGGTTCCCTAAGTTCAGTGTCAGAGAAATTGAGGCATCGCTCGAAGTGGCCGGGATCAGCGATTACCGGATCATCAGCGATGATTCAGGATTCTGGATAATCATCCGGAAAAATGAAGAACAAAAAAACCGGCATGGTCCTGCATTGGGTAAAGAAACCGATCCGGAAAACCTGCCGCAATTTCACGATGGATTCTTTTTTTCACAATGATCGTGCACCAGCATACGGGATTTAAAAAAACCGGCAGAGCGGCCTGCGCAAAAAAGATCCTGCCCGTAAAAAATTCCGAAACCTGCGTTTAGTACCCTGCCAGAAACCGGCTGCGATCCCTACAACCACTCCTGCCGCTCTCCTCCGATCCCCCGGATCCGGTACTCACAGCCGCTCCCGGACCCATCCCGAACTTGTGGAAGGGGCAGATCCCCGGATTAAAAGGGTCCTATTAGCGCAGTTTTACCTCTCCGGTGTGAAATCCGGAAATCCGGGGCAATACAGAGCGATTTAAAATGATTTCCGCAGGTGTTTTTAGGGAATTCCGCAGTTTTTCGGGTTCCCGAAAAAATGGGCTTGCGGAGAAATCGCTCAAAATAACCTCTGTTTGCCAAAAGAAGGCTGTTTTCAGATTAGGGGGCTTGTCACCGATCCAATACTCTGACAGGATATGTTCTCCGACGTAAGCTAGGTTCCCCATGAGAAAAAACACCCGCTCTATCGCACATACTTTAATGATAACAGGAGTGATACGAAGTGTACGGTATCGGGTATGACAACGATAACAGCACGGGTCCTCGATGGTTTCCATCTCGAACTGGAGAAAGGAATCACGACAAAAACCGGTGATGAGATCGTTGTGAAAATCGTGTATCAAAGTCAGAAGGACTTTCATACACATTTGATGAAAATGCCCGAAGCATTTTCATGCCAAATCATTGAAAAAAAACCTGTTGCATCACTTCGCGGAGCATGGGGCGTTGATGTGGATAGTGCAGACTTTGTCGATACCCTGCGAAAATCCAGGGCAATCGAAGAGTTCTGATGAACTCTTCTCATCCTCGAACCTCGCTTTGCTCGATTCTTCGGAAATCAAATCATTATGAATTTTTTTCTGGGTACCAGCATCTGCATTGATGTGCTCCGGATGAACGGACCTTAATTAGTCCGTTGAACTGTTCGAAAGTTTTTCCGATGATAAAAATTCCGGGATTATTTCGGTCATCACGGTTGCGGAGCTTGGCGCCGGTGCTGCACTCTCTCCCCGTAAAGATGCCATGAAAAAAACCGGGGGCCAAACTGATCGGTAAAGGAGATAAACCCAAACGGACAAGATGATGGTAATGAAGCTCAAGGTGCAGGTTGTCAAAGAAGAAGACGGGCGTTTCTCCGTCTTCGTGCCAGGACTGCCGGGCTGCATGGCACAGGGGAATACGGAAGAAGAGGCGCTCCAGTCAATGAAGGACCTCATTCCTGAATACCTCGAATGCATGACAGAATCGGCAGCCAAGGCTCTCCCGCACGTCCGCGAGATCCTGGTTGTCGCATGAAGCAGCCGGTAGTCTCGGGACTGGAGATGATCAAGATTCTCCACCGGCGGGGGTGGACCGATATCCGCAAAACCAAGAAAGGCAGTCATCTCATCATGAAAAAAGAAGGGGTGTTCGACAATCTGGCGATCCCCCTTCATGATGAGCTCACCGTCGGCGTAATCCATCATTGTATCGTGGTTGCCGGGCTGACCGGGGTGGATTTCGAATAATGATCGCTTTAAGGAAAGCAACTCTTAGCGTACCACAGAAGCCTGGTTCCCCGTGAAAAAATACACCCGCGCCATCGCACAAACTTTAATGACAACAAGAGTGATACGGAGGGTACGGTATCGGGTATGACAACGATAAAAGCACGGGTCCTCGATGGTTTCCATCCCGGACTGGAGAAAGGAATCACGACAAAAACCGGTGATGAGATCTTTGTGAAAATCGTGTATCAAAGTCAGAAGGACTTTCATACACATTTGATGAAAATGCCCGAAGCATTTTCATGCCAAATCATTGAAAAAAAACCGGTTGCATCACTTCGCGGAGCATGAGGCGTTGATGTGGATAGTGCAGACTTTGTCGATACCCTGCGGAACTCCTGGAAGATTTAATGGAGACCAAAAAAAAGGATCGGCTTGTTTCAGATATGAAGCGCATTGAAGAAGAGGGAAAATTCGTTTCACTCTCGGAGATTAAAGAGTGACTTTCAACCTTCTTATCGAACAAGACCAGATTGATAAGATCAACGGATTTAATGAAAAGAGCCGGAGAATCTAAAGAAAAACCTGAATTAATCATGCACCTGCAACATTTTTGAACTCACCATGAGCAACAACGCATAGGTTTTTTTAATATACTTGCGTATACCTAAGTATATGCCAGAGGTAACAACCGTTAGGATGAGATCCGATACCAAGGCGCTCCTGGATGATCTGAAACTTACTCCCCGTGAGACCTACGATGAAGTTGTCCGCCGTCTGGCCGAAGCCGCATATGATGATGAGCCCATGACTCCGGAAGAGATTGAAGCCATGGAAGAGGGGATAGCAGATCTCAAGGCAGGCCGGGTCCGGTCGCTCCGCGATATAATGAAGGACCTGGGCGATGACAAAGTGATCGAGTCCAGGAATTTGTGATTCCGTGTATCAGATCAAGTTGTCACGAAAGGCAGAGAAAGACCTGGTAAAAATCCCTCAAGAGCACCGGACACACATTGAGCTAGCATTAGAAAAGTTTGCTGAACACCCGTACCAGCGGCATGATGTTGTGAAGGTCAGGGACAGCCCGAAGAACGCGCCGAGATACCGGCTTCGCATTGGGGAGTACCGGGCAACATTTTTCATTTATCACAATAGACTCATCATCGAGATTATCACCATCGGGAAGAAGGACTATACCGGGTAATCAGGGAAAACCCGGGATCCCGACCCCTCCTCCCCGCAGCCCGTTTTACATGCCGATCCCCAAACTAAAAGGGTCCTATTAGCGCAGTTTTGCCTCTCCGGCGTGAAATCCGGGAATCTAGGGCAGGATAGCGCGATTTAAAATGATTTCCGCAGGTGTTTTAAGGGAATTCCGCAGTTTTTCGGTAGTGAACCCCGCAGGGGTGAACTACGAGAAGAACCCGTCAGGGTTCTTCGAAGGTCGGCTGATGCCTCCCTTCTCATTGTCGAGGTTCTGATGAACCTCTCCAACTTCGAAGTCCGAGCGGTCATCAGGCCGTGAGGAAGAGAAGAACCCATCAGGGTTCTTCGAAGGTCACCTGATGCCTCCCTTCTCATTGTCGAGGTCCTGATGTACCTCTCCAACTCATCAGAGTTCTTCGATTGAGCCCCGTTACCCGGGAGCCCTCCGGGAGACCACCTGATCCCCCTCATGATCTCAGTGCGAGCCAATCCGTGACGATATACAATTTTCCAAATCGATTTAATTCAATTTAACTGATTTTGATCAATGTAAAAAAAATTAAAGATAACTTTGAAAAATTAACAAATGATCATTGTTAAATATTTTTAATTAATAAAGATGATGGACATGGCAGGACAAGTATACAGCCATGCGGCTGTCGCTCGTGCTCCGTCATGATATTGTTCTCATGGAGATTTGAGCAAGAGGAAGGAGACCTATGCATTTTCAGAAGAGATTATCAAGAAAAAATGGCGACGATGGCATCTCGCCGGTGGTTGGTGTGATGCTGATGCTGGTCGTTACGATCATTATCGCAGCGGTAGTATCCGCATTTGCGGGGGGAGCTACGAGCGGGAGCCAGAAAGCGCCGACGGCGAACGTGGAGTTCCACCTGAAAAACGGGGGGAACAGCTTCAATTCATATTTCACGATGAAAGTACTCGGGGTGAGTGACCCCATCCCGACGAAAAACCTGAGGGTAATAACTTCGTGGACGACAACCTACAAGGATCCCGCTGACACGACGAACTACGGGAAGAGCTTCAATGGCGGGAACACGACCTATGCAGGAATGGGAGGTGTCTATATTACAGGTGAACAGACTGGTACCACCGGCACCATTACCGTACCGACCGGGTATGGCAACGGTGTCACGGAATGGGCAAACGACACCTCTCACCCGCCGGGTGCAATGTGGGGTAATTTCTCCTTATCTTCCGGAACCTCGACGTATGACAAACCTTCCGGATATGGGACTGAAGCATCGGGAATCTACTTTTACGGCAGTTCGCACCTTCTCGATCCCATGCAGGCCCTCCTTGGTAACAAATGGAATAACCTGAGGGTGGGAGATACCGTGGCGGTACGTATCATGGATGCGAAGTCCGGAAAAACGATCGTGGACCAGAATGTCATCGTGGAGGGGTAATGATGCAGAACCATGAACAGGCCGTCTCACCGGTCATCGGCGTGATGCTGATGCTGGTGGTGGTGATTATTATTGCGGCACTGGTCTCCGCATTCAGCGGGAGCACCGTGAGCGGAACCTCGAAAGCCCCCCAGGCAACTGTCCAGGGTACGTACAGCCAGACAAATGGCATGACCATCTCCCACACCGGGGGGGATGCGATCCCGATGGACACGACAACGATCCTGGTACAACCTTCGAGATCGTTCGGGGCGGATGCCTCCCGTTATTCCTGGGTGGTTAACAAGAGTTATGTCTTTACCAATGCGACCCAGACCTGGGCGACCGCCCGGGCATTCCTGCCGGGCGACACCGTCACTATCAGCAAGGACAACCTGAGTTATGTCCAGCAGCGGCCTGCGCCTGATGACATGCCGGGCGATGCGGATGACCCATCATATGGGTTTAAGAATCCAGGCAACATCGGTCTCACATTCTCACTCGTGTTCCAGGATACCAGCGGGAAGACGATCGGGCAGAGCACCGTGGTTATTACCAAGTGAGGTGGAAAGGATGACACATGTGTGCCGTTCATTCAGAAATGAGCGCGCGGTTTCACCGGTAGTCGGTGTGATGCTGATGCTCGTTGTCGTCATCATTATCGCGGCAGTGGTTTCCGGGTTTGCCGGGGGGATGATCGGAACGGGCAACCAGAAGGCCCCGACCCTTATGATGGACGTGAAAATCGTCAACATGGGAAGTTGGGCCGGGAGCGGGTTCTTTGCAAGCGTTACAGCAGTAAGCGAACCGATCCCGACAAAAGACCTCAAGATTGTGACTTCGTGGACGACAACGGACAAGGCTTGGACCACTAATCGACCGATCATAACCGGTGGGAATACTACCTTACCGGGGGTTATGAATATTGATGTACTCGGGAACCCGGATCCAAGTATCAGTTCCGGTTTCTATGTTGCACCGTTCGGGGGCGGGCCGGGGATAAACGGGAGTGCAACGGTTGGATCCTTAGATACGAACACACAGTTTTCAGGACGCTGGCAGCAGTTCGGGAATTATACGCTGATGCCGGGAACCACCCTGTCGGCACAGCCGTGCGGGGCGGCAAGCTTAGATAGTATCGGCGGCTCGTGGGCAGATGGTAAGCCGAGCGCTAACTACGGGTATGGTGTTGAACGAAAGTTTATCTACAGAACAGCGAGTGGCACCCCCTATCTCGATCCGATATCGGCGGTTCTTGGGCCCAAGTGGGAAAGCCTGGTAATGGGGGATACCGTGAATGTCAAGGTGATCCACATCCCGACAGGGAAAGTGATCTTCCAGCAGGATATACCAGTAACGGAGGCATAAGTCAATGAAACCATCCAATCATAATGCAGTCTCGCCGGTGATCGGCGTGATGCTGATGCTCGTAGTCGTGATCATCATTGCAGCGGTCGTATCGGCCTTTGCCGGCGGGACAATGGCGAGCAATTCCAAGACCCCGCAGGCAACGATCAAAGGGGTATTCAGCCAGTCGGGCGGGATGCAGATCATCCATACCGGTGGCGATGTCCTTCCCACGGCCCCCCTCCTCTTCACCATAACCAGCGACGCCAGCTTCGGGCAGGGTCTCTCGTCGGTAACCACGGAGGTGATCCAGAAGGGAATTATCACGGATGACAAAGGGAACCAGCTGCTGAACGTTGACGGGACATCGAACGTGACCTCGTTTGCGCCGGGACAGACGCTGTATATCAACGTGTATAACCTGGACCCTGCCATATTACAGCCACAGATTTCCCCTTCTTCCAATCCTTACCCCTCTATGTTCAACGGACAGGTTTGGAAATATGCAGGAGGAACGTACAGGTTGGATTTCTGGGGACTGTGCTACGTCAACCCCGACAATGTCGGCAAGACATTTACGCTCACTATCAGTGACAAGTCCTCGGGAGCCGTGATGGCCAAGACTTCGGTTGTGATCCAGCCGTAAAAAATCTCCATAAAGATTTGGGCAGGTGGAAAAGGACATGCATTACCTGAAGAATCGAACAAGAAAAAAAGGTGACGAAGCCGTTTCACCGGTAGTCGGTGTGATGCTGATGCTCGTCGTCGTCATCATCATCGCGGCGGTGGTTTCCGGGTTTGCCGGGGGGATGATCGGGACCAACAACCAGAAGGCCCCGACCCTCAATATGGACGTGAAAATCATCAACATGGGAAGCTGGGCCGGGAGCGGGTTCTTTGCAACCGTTACTGCGGTAAGCAAACCGATCCCGACAGATGAACTCAAGATTGTGACGTCGTGGACGGCAACGAACAGGACCTCGGGCGAGAGCATAACCGGCGGGAGCACTGTTGTACCGTTAATTACAAATGTTAACGTCATGGGGAACCCGCAGACGGGTTACAGCGGTAATACCTATGTTGCACCCCAAGGGATAGGACCGGGGGTCAACGGGAGTGCAACGATCGGGTATAAGGATACGAACGCAATGAATTTTAAACCATACTATCAGCAGTTCGGGAGGTATATGCTGGTACCGGGAACCGCCCTGAGCGGTATACCCTGTGGGCAGCGTGATTTTAATCAGGTGCCGGGCGGCAGATGGAGCTATAGCGGTAGTGGTAATACGCCGGCAAACCCGAGCTCTGCCAACGGGTATGGTGTCAGTACTCTGTTCAGTTACAAGATACACGATAGCAGACCCTTCTACAACGATTCCACCGAAGCGGTTCTTGGGCCCTATTGGGAGAAACTGCGGGCCGGGGATAAGGTGAATGTGAAGTTCATCCACATCCCGACGGGGAAGGTCATCTTCCAGAAAGATATCGCAGTAACGGAGGGATAAGTTACTGAAACCATCCGATCATACAGCAGTCTCACCGGTGATCGGCGCGATGCCGATGCCGTAATGGGAAATCCCTGCAAAATGCCCGGGTCAGAAGGACCGGCGGGAAACGGCTTGTTCATGCCGCCCCCCTCATGTCCCGGGATCGCGCCGGAGATCCGTGCAACTTTCAAAGGACAGCCTCACATGGGGGATGGCCGTACCAGCCCTCCCCTAAAAACATCATTTCCTAAATAACCCCGCACCGGTGCAATATCCTGCCGGGCGGGAGTTTTTCCCGGCAGGTGCCGGTGCCTGCCGTGTGCCGGGACGGGCGAGGCATCCGGGTTTACCGGGGGCTCTCCTGAGAAAAGCCCGGGCAGATCACACTCATACCCGGCACGCGGTGAGAGACGAGACAAGAGCAATCTTCCCGGGCAATGCCTGCTTTTTGCATTTATAACAGGAAGGGAACGGTAATGGTATAGCCGGGGGAGCAGACGGCCGGCGGCCCGGTAACCGGATTCCCCACCCGCCCCGCAGGTGCTCCCTTCGCAGGAACGCACATGACTCCTGCCGGGATATCGCCCCGCGCCCCGGTCTTTTTTTCAGACTACCCGTAACCGTAATTCAGGGGACTGAACCGGAACAGAACAAGAGGATGCAGCGGAGGGGGGGCCAGCCACTCTATCCCCTCAATGCTGAACGGTCCCCACGCGAGCGACTGCACGATGATGGAGTCTGAGATGTCCCAAGCCCGTTCATCATTCATGGTTTTCACCATATACCAAGGATAGAAAAAGACCCCGATGAACTGGATAACGACCGATACTGCCACCAGTCCACCGACGATGAGCGTGACGGCCTGCCGCTTCCACGATCCGGCAGGATCGCTGCCGGCTCCCGTATCCCCGGGAAAAAAGCAATCGAGGAAAAACCCGGTGTACAGGCAGAGCACCGGGACGCAACCGGTGAGGAAACGCGGCCCGAAACAGTACGCTGCCGAGGACGACCATAGCCCGAAGAAGCTGTACAGGAGGATCTGGAGGAGCACGGCAGGCCCGAAGAGGAGGAGGAAGAGGCGCAGGGGTCGTGTGCGGTCCCGGTACACCCGGAGATACCCAAACAGCGAGAGGACTAGGACCGGGCAGAAAACGAGGAGCCCGATATTGGGGGCAATAAGGAGCCCGAGGTAATGGCTGATAAAATCTGTATTCAGGATGAAGAACTGGAGGTTCGCACTATAACCCCCAAACAGATTTCCGAACACGGAATAATTGTACCAGAAGAACGGAAATCCGCCAAGAACGGCACCGGCAGCATATCCCGGAAGCTGCTGGCGGTGCTGCCATACCATCCAGACAATGACCGGGATAAGGAGGATCGCATCCGGCGGGCGGTTGAAGACAAAGAGCCCTGATACGATGCCAAGGAGCACGCTGTATCCCCACCAACCCGTCTCTTCGTTCCGCATAACAAGCCAGATGAGCAGGACCAGGAGCAGTTCCACCGTACCCTGTTGCCAGAGGGCCTGGCTGCTGATCGACCAGGTACTCGTGGCAAAAGCGAAGATCAGGGCGGTCGCCAGTGCAACTTTTCGGTTGAACAACCTCTTCCCGACCGCGAATACGAGGACACCGGCCGTTGCTGCGATCGCTGCTGCGGATACTTTTGCGAGCACGTACACGTCCGTGGTCTCCAAGGGAGTGGAAAGCGCCAGGCTCATTTGGTGGGATGCGGCATAGATCGGCGTGACAAGAACACCTGTGACAACCGGGAAGAGCGAGACGCGGTGGCCCTGTACCATAGTAAAAGCATAGGTATAGTCCGGGTTGGACAGGATCGGCGGGACGTAATCGAAATACAGGTTCTGGTGCAGGATCAGGGACTCCGGCATGAAGGATGCAGGTGCCACGTCCCCGCTGGGAAAATTGATATTCGAAACCGTGGTATAGGCCAGGAACAGCGCGATGAAGAGGAGGATATAATCATAACGGTGGAAAATCTCGCGCATGTCATGGCCTGAAGGCACTTTTATCCCGGTCATCCGAATCATAAAAACGTATGCGCCTCCGGCACATGTGTCTGGCGGTCTGATACGATCTCCTGATATGGGGCCCGGGTTTTTGGCAGGCATGCAGCATCCCGGGAATTTCCCGGTGAACTGCGCTGAAATCATCGGCTGCGGCCAGGCTGGTGTCGGTGCCATGGTGATCCAGCTCTCACCCTTTCCCCGCCTGCGGGTGCGGGGCGCGCGGGGGAAATGGCGGTTCCCGGGTTCAATCGCCGGATTTCACGGTTCTATGATCTACATTGCCGGTTATTTGTTTTTTCTTCGCTCTCTTCGGGCAATCGGGAGAATGTTTCCAGATCGCTGTGTGCCTGGTCTTGTATGGCCATCTGAATAAATCAAATTTGATTAACAAAACATTTAAGTTAAACTATAATAATTGATCACATATCGGGTTGGCCGTCATGGCCGGCCTGAGGAGGTAAACATGAAAAAGAACGAAAAGAAAAGCAAAGGGTCTGCATCCGGCATAAGGATACTGATCGTACTCGCAATCATCTGTCTCTGTTTCAGTGCGATGGCTCCCGCCGTTGCAGCAGCATGCAACGATCCACCAACCGATAAATGGCTCTGTAACGTAACCGTGTTAGCGAATAAGACTGGTTTTGGCACAGTCGATGGACTCGCGTACAATAATGATAGCTTCTTCGCCGTTTTAAATCATTCACATTTTAGTACTACTCCAATGTTGTACCCCTATTGCTGGACCACCGGCTACTACCCATACACTGACCGGAAGTATCTGGAAACCCTGAACGTCGGCAACGGTGTCTATCCGGCGGTAATGAACCCAACTGACGATTACGAGTGGAAGTTTGTCAATGACAGTCTTGACAAAGAGTCATTCCTGTTCAAGAGAGGTCTTGCCGCATATGCCAATCACTACAACAGCACTTGCTATCTCTGGTACGGCAACGTCACGAAAGCCACCAGTCCTTGGAATGGCAAAGATAACTGGCTTTTCCCGACCTATGAGAATGCGACGTATGTTTTAAGATTGGATGTAAATTGGACTGGTCCGGCATAACTGGTGGTTTTCAAATTCAGTACTTTTACCATCCACAAAAATTTCCATTTTTTTATAACAGGATCGTGTACCGGTGTACGCCATGAAAAAAACCCGGTTGATCATCCTGCAAAAAAACCTGCCCCTATCATAGATTTACCGGATTCCAAGTCATGTAAATCCGTATTCCCGGCATATTTGTCATCTGGCAATGAGGTAATAAAAATGAACACAGAGCAAAAATCACTAATAAATAATGAACATACATCCCTGAGGAAGGCGCCGGATACAATCCTCAAAAATGGGCTCCTGAAAATAAAAGAGAACTGGGTACTTATCGCAATTTTCCTCCTTTGTTTTTGCATATACAATACCTATACCCACATGCGGATGAGCGGTGATACCATATCTGCAGGATACCTGCCCTTCAGCATTATCTATTACCAGGATCTATTCCTCGAACATTTTTACAACAACCCGCAGTTGGTATCCAACGCCTATGCATTCATCACGGTCAACGGGCACCTGATGTCCATCTTCCCCATCGTGACCCCGGTCCTCATAACCCCATTCGTTTACGTGTGCACGCTGGGAATGACGCCGGGTCATGCCTTCCTCCATATCGCCCAGATCGTGCGGACGACATCCGCAGGTATTGCAGCACTCGCAGTCTGCACATTTTACCTCGTCGTGATCCGGTTCGTCCCAAGAAAAATTGCAATCCTCTCCACGCTGGTCTTCGCATTCGCCACCAGCACCTGGTCGATCGGCAGCCAGGCCCTCTGGCAGCACGGCATGGTCGAACTGCTCCTCCTCCTGATATTGTATGCAATAATCAGGAATGAAGAAAACCCCTCTCCCATCTGGTTCATTATAGCCGGCATCCTCTCAGGCCTCCTCGTATTCTGCAGGCCACCGGATGCACTGCTGATCATTCCCGTCCTTGGCTATGTCTTCTGGAAAAACCGTACGCAGAGCATATATTATCTTGTACCGGCAATCCTCAGCGGCCTGCCCTTCCTCGCGTATAACTGGTATTTCTTTGGCACCATATCCGGTGGGTACATCCAGAACCTTGGCAGATTCGGTCTCTCTCCCGAGGTACTGGCAAATTTTGCCGGGCTCTTTCTCTCGCCGAACAAGGGCCTGTTCGTCTTCTCACCGGTTCTCATCCTCGCAGTCTTCGGATATTTCCGCTCTGGTTCCATCGGGAACAGGAACCTGTCCCTCCTCTTACGGTGGTTCGGCCCGGTCCTGATTCTGGAAACGGCAATGTACGCCTTTTTCTATGACTGGGGCGGGGGATATGCGTACGGCCCCCGTTTCCTGACCTCGCTGGTTCCTGTTTTGTGTATCTACGTAGCGCTTTTCCTCTCGTACACGGCAGCACTATTCCGCGCCGGGATGTATGATTACCTGAAGGCAGGAGCAATCGCATTCCTTGTTGTCGTATCGGTAGCAATCCAGTTTATCGGGGTATTTTATTTCCCGTACCTCGACGATTCTCATTATCCCCAGCCATGGGACAGTTCAAACCCGCTCATCGCCAGCAGCCTGCAGGACGGTGTTGAACAACTCGACACCTTTGCCGTCCAGTCAATTCCCCCCTTTCCGCCACTGTATTACTATACCCGGTATGATGAGTGGAAATACCTCAATGTAAAAGCGGCCTTGTCCGCGGGTGACTATTCAACGGCAGCTTTGTATTATATACAATATCTCCAGGAAAACCCGGACTCGTATATCCTGTGGAACAACCTCGGCTGCTGTCAGATAAAACTCGGGGAATATGACGAGGCAATACAATCCTTTGACCGGTCCCTTGCGATCAACCCACAGTTTAAGGATGCACAATTGAACAGGGCTGCCGCAGTACAGATCCTGGCACGAGGTAACCGCTCTGTAGAAATCGGTATAACCGTTCTGACGCTCCCGGGGAAGGCTGGGTCCGCAGGATAGAGCAGGCTGGAGACGCGATTCTTTCAGGATCACTTCGACACTGCGGGTATGCCGGGGAAGAATTCTATCGAATTCTTCGGAAATCGAAGGATCCTTGCGGATCCTTCAAAGACCTATGGTCTTCTCATGTCTCAAGATTTTCGACATTCTCCGTCAATCCTCGCTGTGTGACGAAGGAACACGAGAGGAGAGCCTTATGGCTCTCTTCGCTGATGCGACACCTGACTCCCTGCCTTTTCACCGGGCACGTATTCCCTGCCCAAAATACAGAAGTATAAAAAATGCCCCCCATATGTTCCAGCCCAACGTGTGATATCATAAATTAGCACGATTTTGTAACATTCACATCTCCCGGCAATATACTTCCCTTGGCGCTTCCGCATCGCCGTCTCCCTGCCCGGGACGTTCATCATGCTCGGAAAAGAAACGTTCCTTTACCACGACAAGGGCAAAGACAAAAAACAGGCTGACCGCTTGGACGTACTGGTCGAGGACATAGGGCAGTGCTCCGTCCGGCAGGAGCCCCAGGGCGTACCAGACCGCAAGGGGCATGAGGGAAATGCCCGCAAGAGCTGCAATCCTCCACGGGTACGTGTACCCTTTCAGGATAAAGTACAACGGCACGGCAAGGAGGATAAAATCGTACGGCTTGGTACGGGGGAGTATCATGAAAATCGCGAGCGTTGCAAGGGAATAGACAAAGAGGTCGGTTTTTGTATCGTCACGGATCAGGAAGTATACCGGAACAAGTACGAGGGCAATGTAGACAACCGAGACTATGGCAAGGGTAACGGAACCCCCGATCTGCGCACGGCTCAGGAGATCGGAAAACATCAGGTACGGCGTGGGTGTGTTCCACCCCCCGATCTCAAAGAGAGGGCTTTCCCCCCCGGTCAGGAAGCGGAGGTACGACCCCATGAGAGCCGGGTAAAGAAGGAACGAGACGAAAAAGATCCCGGCAACGGTGCCGGCTGATGCAAGGATAGCGCACACCCTGTCCCTGAGCGGGCGGCGGACTACAAGATAGAGAGCGATAAATGGGAGAGGGACAAGAGAGAACGAGACCATGATACCCATAACCGCTGCGGACAGGTACAGCCGGTTATGCACTAGCAAAAAGAGCGCGACCACGAACAGGAACATGAGGACAATTGCCTTGTTGCCGGTCAGAAAATTCCAGGAGAGGCTGATGAACGCAGTGAAAACGAGCGTGAAGAGCAGGAGATACTCCGGGCGATCGTCCATTTTCAGGACAAGATAACTGCCGGCGACAAGAAGCGCGACAAGGAACGCATAGTAGACATGGATATCAAAAAACAGGAACATCCGGAAAACCCAGAAGAGGATGAGGGTATGCGGGGGATAGACAAACGGGAGGATGTCATTCGTATAATTCTGGATCGTTGCCGGGACATAGGGATTCTCGTTGTTGTCAAACACCCATGTTGCTGCCTGGTATACCCGGTAGTCCCAGCCATTCCTGGTATCGGACAGGATAAAGGCGAGCTGAACCACCGTGAGGGCAATGAGGAGGCCGCAGAGTGCATACCAGGTATAGCGTACCGGATTGCTGGATCGGGATGGGCCACCGGTACCGTCTCCCATGGGCATGTTCCTCTGTGTGATGGCGCGTTCCTCCTTTCTGATCGCTGGGACAGGCGATCTGATAAAGGTGCTGAAAAATTGCCAGCGCCCGGTGACGATAAATTTTTTTATGAGAGGACATCAGCGTACGTAATGAAAAAATCCGGCAGAGCGGCCTTACAAAAAAATCTGCCCGTATAAAAATTCCGGGACTCGATGTTTCGTTTCCTGCCATGAAGATGACAGATGTCCCGGCAGTTCATCCCTCGGCTCTTCCATCGGACACCCCCGATCCGGTACCTACGGCCGGTCCCGGCCATGTCCTGAATCCCGTGGCAGGGGCCGATCCTCAAACTAAAAGGGTCCTATTAGTGCAGTTTTGCCTCTCCGGTGTAAAAATCGAAAATCCGGGGCAATACAGAGCGATTTAAAATGATTTCCGCAGGTGTTTTGGGGGAATTCCGAGTGGCCATCAGGCCGCGAGGATGAGAAGAACCCGTCAGGGTTCTACGAAATGATGAGGGGCGTCAGACCCGAGCCACAAGAAGAATCCGTCAGGGTTCTTCGAAGGAGGAGTTCCATGGGGTCGTTTTGCTTATAGGAATACATGAGAGGAGTCTCCCCGGGACACAAAAACCGGCATCCAAAAAATACCGTGGTTTCCATTTTCCCGGGCACCTGCCGGATCCGGGAACCGATGGATAACGAACACAATCCTGGAACCCCCGAATGGTACGCAGCGATGGATCGGCTGGGCCGGAAGTACACCGGTTGGGACCCCCTTGAGCAGATGTGCACGAACATCCCGACGCTCCGACGGTTAAAAAGAATGTCCATTGAGGAGCAGGATGCCATCTGCCGGCTTCGGGATGCTTACAAGTATGTGAACAACGGCAAGGTGCCGTTCCCAAAAAAACAAACCGGGGCCTGAACTGATCGGTAAAGGAGATAAACCCAAACGGACAAGATGATGGTAATGAAGCTCAAGGTGCAGGTTGTCAAGGAAGAAGACGGGCGTTTCTCCGTCTTCGTGCCAGGACTGCCGGGCTGCATGGCACAGGGGAATACGGAAGAAGAGGCGCTCCAGTCAATGAAGGACCTCATTCCTGAATACCTCGAATGCATGACAGAATCGGCAGCCAAGGCCCTCCCGCACGTCCGCGAGATCCTGGTTGTCGCATAAAGCAGCCGGTAGTCCCGGGGCTGGAGAAAGGAATCACGACAAAAACCGGTGATGAGATCTTTGTGAAAATCGTGTATCAAAGTCAGAAGGACATTCATACACATTTGATGAAAATGCCCGAAGCATTTTCATGCCAAATCATTGAAAAAAAACCGGTTGAATCGCTTCGGGGAGCCTGGGGCTATGATGTGGATAGCGCAGACTTTGTCGATACCCTGCGGAAATCCAGGAAAACAACCGGATCCTTCTGAATTTTTTTCTTTTTTTCCCCATCCTACCCCGGATAAGCCAGAGGACTCCCCGCAACCATCGCGCTCTTAAACAATACTTTCCGGCAAGATCCGAAATAGCAGGATCAGCCCGTTCCTAAAACAGGATTGATGTCCATGCAAAGGGATTTGCATGAAGTACTATAACCTTGGCAATTCTGCGGATTTAAAATTAAAAGTACGAGAAGCAGGGGAATCAAAGAAAGTCTTTTTAGGATATATATCCTATATGTCCTGTATATGGAGGCAATAAAAGTAAGGCCCTACATGTCTTCCGAAAACTGGAGGGAGATCAATGGATTGAGACTGGCGGGGGAGACGTTCGATGATGCAGTAACCCGCCTCCTTGAGGAGCGCAAGAAGCAGCAGTTACATGCAGATATGCTGGCAGACCGGCGAGAGGATGATTATATCCCGCTCGAATCCCTCGCCGCAGTTCAGGCGAACGCAAAGGAGCGGGAACGTGCAGGTCAGGATTAAACCGAAGGCACAGGAATTTGTAGACGCCCTCCCGGAAAAGTCCCGGCGGATTGTCTACGAACACCTCGTGCAGTTAAAAGACCCAAAGACTGCCCGGGATATTGAGTGCATTCAGGGAACCGAATGGAGAATGCACATCGCCCATACCTACACAGCGTTTTTCCTGATAGAAGGGAACACCGTGTTAATCAACCGGGTCATGACAATTGAAGATGCCCATAAACGATACGGCCGGCTGTAATCAATCGTTTTTATTGCCGACATTTCCCCTCCTCCTTTTGTGTCTGTGCCATTCCCTTTTCGATCTCCGTTAGCATGCCGGCGTGTGTATCCTGACACCCCGGGAAAAACCGGCATTCCAAAAGGATTCTTATTTGCCATGTTTACAATAGTATCATGTCAGTAGTGAAGCGGATCCCGGTAACGGAACCGGTCTGGAAAGAACTATCCGAGATGCGTTCAGCCGGCCAGACCTACGCGGAACTCCTGGAAGATTTAATGGAGACCAAAAAAAAGGAGCGGCTTGTTTCAGATATGAAGCGCATTGAAGAAGAGGGAAAATTCGTTTCACTCTCGGAGATTAAAGAGTGACTTTCAACCATCTTATCGAACAGGATCAGGTCGATAAGATCAACGGATTTAATGAAAAGAGCCGGAGAATCATTAAAGAAAACCTGAATTAATCATGCACCTGCAACATTTTTGAACTCACCATGAGCAACAACGCATAGGTTTTTTAATATACTTGCGTATACCTAAGTATATGCCAGAGGTAACAACCGTCAGGATGAGATCCGATACCAAGGCGCTCCTGGATGATCTGAAACTTACTCCCCGTGAGACCTACGATGAAGTTGTCCGCCGTCTGGCCGAAGCCGCATATGATGATGAGCCCATGACTCCGGAAGAGATTGAAGCCATGGAAGAGGGGATAGCAGATCTCAAGGCAGGCCGGGTCCGGTCGCTCCGCGATATAATGAAGGATCTGGGCGATGACAAAGTGATCGAGTCCAGGAATTTGTGATTCCGTGTATCAGGTCAAGTTGTCACGAAAGGCAGAGAAAGACCTGGTAAAGATCCCTCAAGAGCACCGGACACACATTGAGCTAGCATTAGAAAAGTTTGCTGAACACCCGGACCAGCGGCATGATGTTGTGAAGGTCAGGGACAGCCCGAAGAACACGCCGAGATACCGGCTTCGCATTGGGGAGTACCGGGCAACATTTTTCATTTATCACAATAGACTCATCATCGAGATTATCACCATCGGGAAGAAGAAAAATTTTGACTATACCGGGTAATCAGGGAAAACCCGGGATCCTGACCCCTCCCCGCAGCCCATTTTACATGCCGATGCTCAAATTAAAAGGGTTCTATTAGCGCAGTTTTGCCACTCCGGTGTGAAATCCGGGAAACCGGGGCAGGATTGAGGGATTTGAAATGATTTCCGCAGGTGTTTTCATGGAATTCCGCAGTTTTTCGGGTTCCCGAAAAAACGGCCTTCCAAGGAGATCGCCCTTAAAGTGCCCCAATTGCCAAACGGGGGCCATTTTATCAGATATGATTCCCGGGAAAATCCAGTACTTCTTACGGAATGTTCTCCGACGTCCGAAAGGTCGTAAGACCTTGAGGAAGAGAAGAACGCATCAGCGTTCTTCGAAGACCCTGCGGGTCTTCTCGTTGTCGAGGTCCTGATACACATCTCCAACTCATCAGAGTTCTTCGATTGTGCCCCATTACCCGGGATACCCCTAGGGGAACTGTCTGATCCTCGCTTCCCACATTGATTCTACTAACTGCCAATGAAATCATTTGTTGCTTTTTACTAATTGCCAATTAGTATGGTCTCTACCAGGATCCTGGAACATCTCGTTATCCTGCAGAAAAACGGGATGATCCCGTTCCAGATATCACGGAGTAGTGGTATCCCCCGGCGCTGGCGGGGAGACTGCTCCCGGTCGGGTTTCCGGTGTCACCGCCCCCGGCCGCGGGACCGGTGATTTCTGCAGCAGCGGCATCCCGTCCCGCCCGAGCTCGACAAGACCGGTGTCGCAGACCCGGAAGAACCGCCATGCGTATTCGGGAGAACAGATCCAGAGCTCGCGGGAAATTTCCCGGGATGACGGAAACATCTTCAGGCCGGCGATCTCCGCATGGGCCTCCCGCTCCAGCCATTGCAGGGTACACCTGATGTACCGCATACGCTTGATTTTTACCGGGGCATGACACGCAGGAATCGTGATGGAAAAATCGGCAAGCATCCCCGGCCCACGCTCATAGTACTGGACAATCCCGCGGGGCTTCGCGATTGCATCTGCTTTCTCAAGCGCCCGGACCGGGTGGCGGCCCCGGGTCATGGCCGGCCTCCGCAGGGACCGGGATACCAAAAATAAATTCTGATTAGCGCCGGATCGTTCCGGTCTACCCGGGCCGGAAAAATCCCGGCGGCCGGCCCGGGTCTTATGATCGTATGGAGTGATGAGTGTGCGATGTCAGGTTCTCCTTGTGTGTTGTTCCGGCCTGGGCCCTGCACTGTGGAGGAGCGTGGGGTCATCGGACGATTCTGCAAATGTTATATTCTAACATATATACGCTTTGTAGTATCCAAGAATGAGAACGCAATAATCGTATATCAATGGAAACCCGCCGGGTTCATACGGTAGTGGAAGCGTCACACCCCTCATAAAGGAGTCCTGTACCGTCCAAATCCGGTTTTAAATTCCCGACCGGTCCGGCATCAGTGGACTGCCCATGTGGGGGAATAAGCCGATAATAGTGACGGGCATAAAAAGGCTGACTCATTCTCGCGTGATTTTACCGTTCAGCCCCTGTCGTGACGCTTCTTACCGGTCTCAGGGATTTATTCCTGCTGTCTCCCCGTGCGTTCATTCTGGTTATTTCCGGGTCTTTGCATCTCTCTTCATTTCGTCGCGGATGGCACGGATATCCGGTTCAAGTCCGGGCAGCTTGTTCTGGATGATATCCCAGATGATCTCATAATCGATGGCAAAATACCCATGAATTATTTTATCCCGTATTCCTGCCATGAACTTCCAGGGAATTTCCGGATGGGCCGTCCTGACAGGATCCGTAACATTTTTTGTAGCTTCCCCGATGATCTCAAGAGATCGGGTAACCGCCCGGCAGAGCGTTTTATCCCCGATAAAGTGCTCATACGAGGTCAGAGAAGATCGGACACCCTCCAGATATTCGATCTCATCAAGAATATGCTGGAGATATACCCAGTCATCCTTCAACCCAGATCACCTCGCTCTCGATCCGTGGCCGGATGTAGATATCAATTCCTCTTACCGTGAGGAGGTCTACTTTTCTCCCGAAAATATCTTCAAGAAAATACGAGAGTTGCATGAAGTTATCGAACGTTGCCTTTCCTTCACGGAATTCAACAAGGACGTCAATATCACTGGTCCGCTTCTGTTCGCCACGTGCAAAAGACCCAAAAATCCCGATCCGTTTCACTCCGTAGTTCTCACGGATCGCAGGCACTGCGCCCCGGAGTTTACTGAATATGGGACTCTTTTTGTGCGTCTGTGGCAGGATCTGCATAACCTGTAGCCCAGCTCCGTACCAGTTGTTTGAGGATTGTGGTAAAAAAGGATATGGTTGAAAAGTGTGGGCTTTTCCGGTTTTTACATTGGGTACGTGGATTCGACAGGAAACCAGAACTGGTAAACTCTCGTGACTTTTGGGGAATTAACGCGGGGATCCCCAACCGAGATATTTGTCCGGATAATTTTTGTTAAACATTTCAAAATTGTTAATTACAAACAGTTAGTAACCGGTCACCGTATACAGCTCGGGATCATGCCCCCTCCATCCATCTCCATGACAGGGAACCATTCAGGAATTTTTTATGATTGACATCAGCAAGATCGACTGGAACCAGGCTTGGAAAGAGGTAGAACTGGAGAAGAAAGAGAAGAACGAGTTCGCCAGTTGTACGGAACGGTGGAAGGACCGCGAGCGGTGCAGGAAATTCAACCAGAAGGTACAGGAGGATAACTGGAAGCGGGCCTGGGAGCGGATCCAGGTTATGAAGTGCACCCCCTCGTCACGGGTGCTCGATATCGGTGCCGGCCCCGGGACACTTGCCATTCCCCTCTCCGGGATTGTCCGTCATGTTACCGCGGTCGAGCCCTCCCCCGGGATGCTCGAATGCCTGCACGAGAACATGAAGGAGCGGGAGATCATTAATATCTCGACGCTCCAGAAAAACTGGGAGGATGTCGACCCCGCAACGGACCTCGATGCGCCGTACGACGTGGTTGTGGCGTCCTACTCGCTGGGAGTCCAGGACCTCCGGGCGGCTCTTGAAAAGATGGATGAGGTCTCTGCAAAATACGCCTACATCTTCTGGTTCGCCCACCTGAAGTCACCCCGGTTCCAGCACTATCATGCAATCTGGGAAGATCTCTTCGGGATATCCCCGTCCCCACGGCACACCCCCAATATTATTTTCAACCTGCTCAACCAGATGGGGATCTATGCCAATGTCGAGATATCCCGCACGGAAAACATCACCCGGTTTTCCAGTATCGGGGACGCAGTCGCCGACCAGCGGGATGCCCTGAATCTCACCGATGAACGGCAGGTCTCGGTCCTCACGGAATACCTGGAAAAATTCCTGCTCAAAGAAAACAGGCAATACCTCCTGAAAAGCAAGTCCTACCAGGCAAAGATATGGTGGGAGAAAGAGAGCTGAACTTCCGGTCCCCGTCATTCGCGCAGTCAGCTCTTATTGAAATAATATACGCCCATCATAAGTCCCGAAGCCGGATAGCGGGGATTTCCCGGGAAACTCACCGGGTCCATGGGGACAAATGGCAGGGTTGCAGATGCCCAGATCCCCGGCTTTTCCGGGATGATCTCCACATCCGATAACCAGACCATCATCCAGAGGCATGAACAAAGACCAAAGAGGCAGACGGGCATCACCGAAAAACCCTGCCAGGTCCAAAGGTAATGGAAACCGAGGATGATACCTGCCACCGAGCCATAATAGTAATGGAACTGTGCGATCCTCCGGTCGTTTGTATCACAGGGCCGGATCGAACCGGAGATTTTCGTGGTGGAAAACGGGAAGAGCGGCGTAATCCCCTTCCTGGTACAGAGGTCTTCGACCAGGTGCAGGACCAGGCCGAGCATCGCGCCCACGAGGAACGCGGCAGAGATCTCCAGGGCCGCACGGTTCATGAGGAGAGATACGGGGACGAGCAGGAACACTGCAAAGGTTGCCCAGAGGAATACTACTCCAAAGACAGAATGAGTCAGCCGCTTGTCTCCGGAATCGAATGTAAGCCCTGTCATGCGCTGGTATATCGGGCACATCAGGGGTGCGCATACGGTACTGCCAAACCGGGAAATGAACCACGCAAACATCCTGGCCTGAAAATGCTGCGGCTTTTTCATCTGGATGTCCGGCAGGATGGCACCCGTACAGGCACCGGTACAGATAACGAGAATAATAGCCGGAGACGCCGGCACCAGCGCACTGCATAGGATAAGGGTACAGAGAATCGTCAGTGCAATATGGTGCCGGGTGATCATGATGCCTGCTCCGGTTCACGTACCGGGGCTTCTGGCAAGGTCCCCGGTCTCCTTGACATCTGTGTGAGTGCTTGAGTCCACGGCATTTCCCATTGTCAGGTGGACAATCACTATGTTGGGCTCTTCCGGATTATAATGATTATCATTGTACTTTTTAAAATTGTTAACATAAATTAATTAATAAATTTATACTGGACGGGGATATTCTCTCAACAAAACGGTTGCTGGTAAAAACCAAAAAAAGATCCCCAACCTTGCCTGCGGGCACGGGAGACATGCCAATCGTCTCGCATCACCCGGGCATGCGGGCAGTATGATTCTGTAATTTTTTTTAGTATCTTCTACAAAAATAGGTTGAGTTAATCGATCGCTACCATCACTTCGGAGGCCTTCACAACCGCGTAGACCTTCGATCCTTCCTTCAGTTTCAGCGTTTCTGCTGAATGGGTAGTGATGGAGGAGACCATCTCATGGCCTCCGCCAATTGTAATCACGACTTCGGTGCTTACCGGGCCCTTCTTGATGGACTTTACGGTGCCCGGGACTTGGTTTCGTGCACTGATCTTCATGGTTTTCACCACGCAATACAGTTCGTGCATGGTAATATATCCTTCGGCCGTAACCAATCCGGAAAACTCCGTATTAAAAACAGATCGTTGATTAATGTTAAAGTTAGTGTAATATCATGAACATGGGTCCAGCCACTACTCTGAATATTTCTCCGCCCCTGCCTGCAACGGCGGGTAATAGCAGTGCCATACCGTTTCGTGAACGATGGCGCCTGCTGAAGCTCGCCCATTGCGCTATACCGAACTATGGCAATTCCAGCCAGTTCTGGGGCAGCAGGAAGAAGATCCACACGGTGTACACAAAAGGGGATTGCAACCACGATGAAAAAACAAATGCCCGGCTCGCCGCGATGAACATCCCGGACGGTTCCCGCGTCCTCGATATCGGAGCCGGGCCGGGCACGTATGCCATCCCGCTTGCAAAGAAGCATTGCAACGTAACCGTTGTCGAACCCTCGCCCGTCATGCGGGAGATGCTGGAGGCCCGGATAAAAAAAGAGAAGATCAAAAATATTACCATCATCCCGAAACGGTGGGAAGACATGGAACCCGGGGAACCCGGCACCCCCTTCGATGCCGTCATCGCCTCGTTCTCCCTCACCATGATGGATATGGGGGAGGCCCTCGCAAAGATGCATGCCTGTTGCACCGGGACGGTCCACCTTTTCTGGTTCCTGACATCGCCGTCATGGGTACAAGTCAACAAGGATCTCTGGCCGCACCTCCACGGGGGGATTTTTCCCGGCGAGCCCACCGCGGACTGGCTCTGGCAGATCCTGTACGAGATGGGGATCTGTGCGAGCATCCAGCCGGAACCGCGTGTCTCCGTTTCCCAGTATAAGGACGTGGACGAAGCGGTCGGGGAGTTCCGGCAGCGCCTGAACTGCACGACACCTGCCCATGAAGAGATTCTCAGGAATTATTTCCACACGGTCCTGCGACATGAAGGGGACCACCTGACGCTTGGAAACGGGACACGCAGTGCCCATATCTGGTGGAACACCGCGGACCAGCAGGACAGGACGTGACGGGTCCGCACGAACAGGATTTTTAGAGAAATATGGTGAAACCATGAGCGATTACGAAGTGTTATTCAACAAGGCAAAGGCATTCCACGGGCATGTCTGCCCCGGCATTGTTCTCGGGACGCGGCTGACCATTGCAGGGATGCGGGAACTGGGCATGGACCCCCACGAACCCCAGCGCAACCTTATCGTCTACATGGAGATCGACCGGTGCGGGGCGGATGCCGTCCAGGCCATCACGGGATGTTCGCTTGGCCACCGTTCCTTAAAGCACAAGGACTTTGGGAAATTTGCCGCAACCTTTATCGATCTCGCAACGAAAAACGCCGTCAGGGTAGCAGTCCACGAGAAGAAACGGGCCGAGCACGACAAGCTCGACTCAAAGGACGTGATCAGGATCCTCGGGGAATGCCCGGAAGCGGAGATCCTGAAGATCGAGAGGGTATCAATCGATATTCCCGATGACGATATCCCGGGATTCCCCCACGGGAAAGCGGTCTGCAGTGTCTGCAGGGAGCTGGTGATGGACAACCGGCACATCGTTGTGGACGGTAAGGTTATGTGCAAGAACTGTGGCACAAAATCGTATTATACGGTGCTTTAGATCGTGAAAGATTTCTGCAGGTCTGCAATGGATTCCGAAATCACTCTCCGCTCTGATTCGCGGTACTGGCGTGATATCTGGCGGCAGATGAAACTCGCCCGGATGGCGACGCCGGGATTCGAGAGTGCGGGTGCGTACTGGAGCAACAAAAAGAACGTGACCGATCATGTAAAGAGCCGTACCCGCCAGTCCTGGCAGGGAAAGGTTGACGTACAGTTCAGGGCCATGAACATCCCTGCCGGTGCCCGTGTCCTCGATATCGGGGGAGGGACCGGGACCCATGCGATCCCCCTTGCGGCAATGGGCTGCGATGTCACCGTGGTCGAACCCTCTGCTGCGATGCGGGAAGAGCTGCAGAAAAACCTGACCGTTTCGGGAGCCGGGCCGCTTGCAGTGATACCTTCCCGGTGGGAGGATGTCTCCCGGGAAGAGCTCGGTGGCCCGTTCGACATCGTGATGGCATCCTACTCCCTCTCCATGATGGATATCGGTGAGGCCATCGAAAAGATGGAGGCCTGCTGCCGGGGGACGGTCCACCTCTTCTGGTTCCTCACCTCCCCGTCATGGGCCCGGGTCAGCCGGGACCTCTGGCCCCGGCTGTACGGCAGGAACTATCCGGGCGAGCCACTCGCGGACTGCCTCTGGCAGATCCTGTACGAGATGGGGATTTATGCCAACCTGATGACAGAACGCAAGAAAGAAACCATTTACCAAAGTATTGAAGACGCAGTGGGGGAATATTCCCGGCGCCTGAATTGCACAACAAAAGAGCCAGAAGAGATCCTGGGGGAATATTTCAGACAACAACTCCATCCCTGCGGCAAGGGATATGAACTGGGCGGGGTGTCCTGCAGCGCCCATATCTGGTGGGATCCGGCAGGCCGTCGCTGATACCGGGTGCGGTACTGCGCCGACATTGTGTTCACACACCTTTTGTTAATTTACATACCCGGTAGCACCGGTCTTCCCGGTTCCGGATACCCGATCAGGTAAGTCAATAATTTTTCCTGAACAAATACAAAAGATCAACAATTATAATTAAAACAAAATTTTTATAATCCCCTCCCGATCTCCATGTATGCCTGCTGCAAAGATCCTGCAGGGATCCGGGTTGGCGTTTCCCGGACAGTATAAGATTGATACCGTACGGGTCCGGCAGATCGTGATCTTCACCCTGATCCTTGGCAGCCTGTTCCTTCTCGATATCGGGACAACGCAGATCATTCTCCGGATGGGAGGCGTGGAACTCAATCCCCTGATGACCGGGATCGTGACAAACCCGGCACTGCACCTTGCAATCAAGTCTGTGGTCCTGCTGGCAGCGGCACTCGTGGCAGCACTGGCAGAACGCCATGTACAGGGATCCAGCGCTTACCTTTACAGCATCCTGATCCCGGTGTACATCATCGTCTCGGTCAACAATCTCTTCGTCATCCTGCCGATGATCCCGGTATAGAGTGCCCAACGATTCGGGATACCGGGGAGCGGGGATGTTTCTAACCGGGCGGTACGTGGGATCTGCTGACAGGACCGGGGGTATTCGTTATCCGGAATTTTCCCGGCGGTACCGTCATCCCGAAACGGACACCGGAACCCGGTACCCCGGTCTCCGTGATGGTAATGCCAGTGATCGATAGGATCTCCCGCGTAATGAACAGCCCGAGGCCGGTATTTTTCCCAAACCCGCGTTCGAATATTTTTTTCTTGTCCTGTTCCGGGATGCCAATCCCGTCATCTTCATAAACCAGGGAGAGGCCATTACCGGAATCGCTGCAATGGATGCTGATGCGGGTCACATGCTCCCCATGGCGGAGCGAATTGTCAATGAGATTGAAAAAGATCTTCTCAAGCAGCCGGTCCGCAAGGATCTCCAGGCCTTTCACATTGACAACAAAGGTGACCCCGGGGGAAGAGACCTGGTCTATGGACCGGGTAACGAGATGGTGAATATCCTGCCATTCCGGGGCGCGAATACCGATATCCTGAAAATCCTTGGTAAAGGAGATATGCTGGTGGATCAACTGGATGGCCCGGCCCTGGCGGTTCAGGAAATCCTGCAGGGTTCCATTGCGGATCTGGGATGTGGCAAGGGAGGCATAACCCTGTAATATCTGGACCTGGTTGAGGATATCATGCCGCGTGACGGAGTACATCAGCTGGAGTTTCTTGTTGGCAAGATTAAGGGCAGACGAATATTGCCTGAGCTCTGCGTTCTGGGATTTAATATACCCTTCAAGGGATTTTTGTTCGGATACATCTCGTAAAAGTACCTGTATGGCGGTAGTATCCTGATAGCGGACCGGGGAAAATGCAGTATCGGCAACGATCGTACTGCCACTGGGACTCGGGATATGGTATTCGCGCCGTGGAGACGGGGTACTGCCCGAGAGTGCCAGGCGGGACTGGGCCTCGATATCCCGGCCCTGTTCGGGATCGAAGAAAGAGAAGAGGGTCTGCCGCCGGATCTCTTCCGGGGAATTCTTCCGGAATAACCTGAGTGCAGCAGCATTCACATACAGGATTTTCCCGGTATTGTGAATGACCAGTGCATCCGGCAGGGACTCAACCAGGTTCCGGTAATTCCTCTCGCTGTCCTGGAGAAGCACGTGCTCCTGCTGCTGTTCTTCAAATGTCTGCCGGAGCTCTTCCTCGACTGCCGCCAGTTGTTCGTTCCGCTGCAATAGTTCCGCGTTTTTCACTTCAAGCAGGTCCCGGTCTTTCTGTCTTTCATCCAGGAGCTGTTTCTGGGCGGTGATATCCCGGATCGATTCGATGACACCGGCGGCATTCCCGTCAGCATCATACAGCAGCGCTGCTTTCTCCCACAGGCAGAGGACTCTGCCATCAGGGAACGTGGCCTGGCATTCGCCGATCAGGATGTTTCGTTCTTCTTTCCTCACCCGCTAATAGCGTGCCAGGCCGGCGTTATCCGGTGTCCTGAGAAAGTCCGCAATAAGCGGCCGTTTATTCCCGAAAAACGGAATGGTGTATTCATAATCTCCCTTTCCCATCACTTCTGAAGCCATGACGCCGGTCATCTCTTCTGTGGCCCGGTTCCACATGATCAGCCGGCCCTCCATGTCCATGGCGATGGTTGGATCGGGCAGGAAATTGAGAAGGTGCTCTACCCTGCGCTCTGATTCCCTGACCGATCGTTCCGCCCGGAATTGCCTGACCGCCTGGCGGATTTTATGGGCGAGTTCGGTATACTGGGCTCTGGCATCATACCCTTTCTGGAGGTAAAATGTGGCTCCGTGGTTCAGTGCCTCGATGGCCACCTCCTCCCTCCCGCGCCCGGTAAACAGGATGAACGGGATGTTGTTTTCAGCAGAGCGCAGGTGCTTTAAAAAACCGATGCCGTCCATCTCCGGCATCTCGTAATCGGAGACGACTGCATCGTATGAACCGCACGAAAGGCTCAGGAGAGCGTTCCGTGCGGAGGCTGCGGTCTCCACAATAATTTCCCCGGATTGCTGCTCCAGGAATATCTTCCCCATCTCAAGAAGGGCAGGTTCATCATCGACAAGCAGGATTTTTATGGCCGCAGGCATGATGAGTCAGTTCCTCGTAGTATCCTCGTCAGCATTCGTGTTGCATTCCAGAAAACATCTCGCTCAATACGCCCCGATGGTGATATCGGTTGTTTCAATGATCAGCGTCATGTTGGGGTAACCGGACTCGGTTTTAAACATCAACCGGGTCTCATGCTCCGAAAGAGGCGTTATCATAACATTCTCGCATTGCCTCAGTTTTTCAACACTGGTCACATTCACCGATTGCCATAATGTTGCATTCCATACAGTTGAGTTCCTGAACCGGTCCGGGGGGGTATCGATGCTCAGGTGCATGCTGGTGGCCAGTGGGACCTCTGTAGTGTTGACCGTACTTTTCTGAACCAGCATCCCGTTCCCGTTCCCGCTGATCCTGGAATGCCCGCACTCCGGTGTGATATTTACCACGCGGATCGTTATTGAAGAACAGTTATTATTGACCAGAATTTCCGGAGTTGATACTGAACGGACAGGTTCCACCTCCACAAGGGACTCCGCGAGGTTGTACGTAACATCGCTCCAGCGGTAGAACTCCAGCGGGGTGGACAGGTTGCGTTCGGTATTCAGGACATAGGTATTCCCGTACATCCATCCATAGCCCTGGTCCTGCCAGAAGTTGTTCACCGGCTTATAGGAAAATTTCACGAGACTGTAATTCTGTACGATCCCAGGGCCGGTGGTCACGAAGCCGTCTGGAGTCTTGTTGGTCCAGTTGAGCCGGAAGTACCCGGTGGAGGAGGTATCGAGAGAAGAGGCATTCCAGATCTTCAGTTCCCCGCCGGATTTTACCGGGTCAAAGGCAAACTCCCCTCCCCCCAGCGGGATGGGTTCAGAAAGTTTCATGTTCTTTTTCATGGACACGGCAGTATCGATGTCCGAGGAAAATTTCAGGAAACCGGTCTCTACGTCTTTAATGTGGGAGATTTCGGACTGTGCTTTCATGGAGGGGACGTAATACGCGTTCCATGCGGCAAAAAACGTCACCGCGACAGCAAGGATCAGCATCACCGCAATGACCGGGGCAACGGCATCGTCTCTCATGGGCCGATCCTCCCTGTATAGATCACGGTATGGGGGGTGACGAGCTTGACGCTCTCATTTCCCCACAGATCCAGATCCTGTGATACAGTAACGGTGATGTTACTCCCCAGATCGAATACATCTTTGTCAGGGACCAAGGTAAAATTTGCATTATTCCAGGGAATCCTGCGGGAAGAATCCGCGGTTCCGATCACGACGGTCAGGTCCACTTTCTTCACCCAGTCCCCGCCTTTATGCCAGAGCGTGATATTCCGCGTGTCATTGCTCATCTTGATCGTAATGCTCGGATCGCGGTCGGTAGGGAGATAATTGTACAGTGCTGCAGAAAAGACCGCAAGCAGCACGATAACAAGGGCGACCATGAGCATCTCCCCGACAACTTCAGATACCCCGGAATCCCCCCGATAGTTATGCAGCATTGGCTCCCCTCATTTTTATGTTCCGGTTATGTACCTGCCGGGTAACGGGTAGTCGGAGCATCGTTGCAGTTATTGGTTATATGGGGGAATTTTTCCATTTCAGCACCGGGTAATAAAAAATCCTTTATTTCTAGTACTAATGTTAAATCTTAAACTTTAATTAATTGTAATTGTAAATACAATTTATTAAACATTGTTCTGGGCATCTCCATAAATCCCATAACCACTATAAAAAAATCAATTTGTGTTGAGCGTATCTGGCCGTCCCTGAAAAGTTACGAGTGTACTATGAAAATCAAAACCGATGATGGGGTCTCCCCGGTAGTGGCCGTCATGCTCATGCTTGCGGTAACCGTTATTATCGCAGCGATTGTGAGCGCAGCCGCGGGGGGATTGTCCGGTACCAAAAAACAGGCCCCATCAGCGATTCTTGAGGTACATTTCTATGAAAACAGATCCTATGGCACGGATTTTTACATCAACGCCATGACCATCGAGCATGTCAGCGGGAGTCCCCTGCAGACTAAGGATCTTAGTATCTCTACCTATTTCAGGAACAGTACCGGTGAACTGATCAAGGGGTCACTCATGGGGGAAAAATCCATTGAATTCAGTAGCGGAGACTACAGCGGTAAATCCTGCGGAGTCCTGTTTATCAACGACCAGGACCGGTTCCCGGATTCCCCGCTGGTGAATTCAGCAGATGGCGGGTACAAAAGCTGGTTCGGGAATGCATCGGCGGTACTGATGGCCGGGGATTACTTAGTCACTCCTGCCCCATATTATGCAACCTCAACGGAGAAGGAAAACAGCGCACTGGATTCTATTCTCAATTTCAAAACTTATGATCATACCGGACAGATCGATAACGGATACAAGACCGGTTCCGTGATCACGGTGAAGATTGTTCATATTCCCACCGGGCAGGTTATCTTTGACAAAGACGTGGTGATCATATGAAACCCGCGGGATGGACTCATGCCGATGCCGTGTCCCCGGTAGTGGGCGTCATGCTGATGCTCGCGGTTACGGTCATGGTCGCAGCAATTGTCAGTACCTATGCCGGCGGATTCTCCGGAGGGACAGACAAGACCCCCCAGAGTTCTCTGCGGGCAACCCCCAATCTTTTGCAGGACCGGATTTATTTTGAACACAATGGCGGCGACCCGTTCATGCTCAGCTCCGTCAGGGTGGTGCTCAGGGCCAATGAAAATACCACATCCTTTTCCATCAATGATGCGGGGAGCACGCTGGTAAGAAATTTTACGGAAGTGGGTAATAAGGGCAGCAAAAATGACACTACCATCCAGGCCGGGGATAACTTTTTCATCGAAGGTTATGATCTCGACAGCCACAGCGGGATAAAATTCGGCAGTATGTACCTGAGAAATAATACCCGGATCACGTGGCTGATCGTGGACAAGGAAACCAGTAAATCCATCTCAACGGGTACGTTCTATCTTTAAAAAATTGTGATACGGGGCACCATGATCCAGGATATTCTTGTTATCGTATCATGCATGTTCACGCTCATAGGGCTGAACGGGATATTCACGAACCTGAAAAACCGGATCTCTCCCCCAAAAGACCCGCTCCCCCCGGATGCAACCCTGCCTCTTCCTGAAGATCCGCACAAAAAAGAGTTCCCGGGTTTTAATGCCCGGGCGGTTAAGGCAGCCAGTGAACAATTTCTCGTAATTCTTGCCGAGCCGTCGTGGCAGGGTGTGGCCGCCTTTGCAACAGCCATTGCCACCGCTTTGGTTGCCGGCCTCATCGCCCTTTTCATCGACCTTCCGGATCCGGTCCTTGCCGCGCTCGGCCTCGTCTCCCTTGCCGCAACCGGGCTGTCGGCAGAGACCCTGCGCAGGAGATCCATTGCGGGCTCGTGGCTCCCCCCGGATATTTTAGGGAAGAAGGAAGTGACGGCCGTCCCGGTCCCGGACAAGAGACCGGAACCCCCGGTCCCCGAGGTTGAACTGTCACCGGCAGAACTCCCGGGCACGGCCTCCCTTGCCACGCTCGAACGGTACTGGGTGTTCGAACCCTACGCCTACATCAGGATCGAGCGGGTCAGCAACGAGGGCTTCACGTACATTGTCGTTGAACCGCCCATCTCACTGAAAGAAAAAACCATCCTGATGGAGACCTATGCCCACCTGCGGGATATCATCATCTACGACGATGTTGAGAAAAAGAAAGACGAACGGATCGATCCCGTTGCCGTGGCAAAGATCATCCGTGAATTCGATCCGGACATTACCGAAGACCGGGTTGCCATCCTCACGTATTACATCAAACGGGACCTGACCGGCTATGGCCCGCTCGATGTCCTCATGCGGGACCCGGCTCTCGAAGACCTCAGTTGCAACGGCCACGACCTGCCGGTCTTTATTTTTCACCGGGCCTACGGCAGCCTGCCAACCAGCATCCATTTCAGCGAGGCCGAGCTCAACCAGTTCGTCTTAAAACTCGCCCAGAAAGCCAACAAGCAGATCTCGCTCTCGAACCCGATGGTCGACGCCACCCTCCCCAACGGCGCCCGCGTCCAGATCACGTACAGCGAAGTGGTCTCGACCAAGGGCAGCTCGTTCACGATCCGGAAGTTCCGGGCCGAGCCCATGACCCCGCTCGATCTCATCCGGTACGGTACGTATAACGCCGAGATCCTTGCCTTCCTCTGGCTTGCAATCGAACACCGCAAGAGCCTGCTCGTTGTCGGAGGCACGGCAAGCGGCAAGACCTCGATGATGAACGCAGTCTCCCTCTTCATCCCGCAGAATGCCAAGATCGTTTCCTTAGAGGATACCCGTGAGATCCAGCTGCCGCACAAGAACTGGCTCCCCACCCAGACCCGGGAGATCGCGGCAGAAGGCCTCAAAGGCGATATCGATCTCTTCTCGCTTTTGAAAGCCTGCATGCGGCAGCGGCCGGAGTATATTATTGTCGGGGAAGTCCGGGGTAAGGAAGCCCAGACACTCTTCCAGGCCATGAACTCGGGCCACTCCACCCTCTCGACCATCCATGCCGGCAGCGTATACGAAGCGATCAACCGGCTGACCCACGACCCGATCAACGTTCCCCCGGTCATGTTCCAGGCCCTCGACCTTGTCGTGGTCCAGTCCATCTACACGCTCGGGAAGACCCGAATCCGCCGCTGCCTCTCCATCCACGAGATCGAGGTCGACAAACACGGGGAGATCAACCCCATTCTCCTGTACGACTGGGATATCCAGAAGGATACGTTCCCGAAAAGATATGAAAAGTCCAAGGTCCTCACCGAGATCTCATTCCATTGCGGCTGGGACGAGCTGGAGCTGGAACACCAGCTGAAGAAACGCGAGGAGTTTTTCTCCTGGGCCCTCGAAGTGGAGCCGCCCTCGCTCCGGGACCTGGCAAATGCCATCCACGACATGGGAGACTGAGAACCGTGATGCTGCCGCCGGCCCTGCGGAAAGCCGAGAAGATGGTGACCGATCTCGAGCTCACTGTCCACGGCAGCAGCCTGAGAAAAGATCTCCGGTCGGCCCACATGGCCATGACGGCCGAAGACTATCTCCACACGATCCATCTCAATGTGCTTGGCACGTTTTTCATGTTCTGGGCGATCTATGGATTTTTCCTGATCAGCGGGTTCTCGTGGCAGGTATTCGGGATGAGCACAACGGACACGCTGATCTGGGCCCTCCTCTTCATCCTGATCGTGCCCGGGATGTACGCGGTGCTGATCTATTACCCGCAGGTCGTTGCCCGTGGCCGGAAGAGCCGGATCGACCTCGACTTGCCCTATGCCATCTCCTACATGCAGGCGCTCTCCACCACCATGCCCCCCTTCGACATCATCCGCAAGGTGTACGAGGAGCAGGACATGTTCGGCGAGATCTCAAAGGAGTTCGGCATGCTCGTCCGGAATGTCGAACTCTTTGGCGACGACCTGGATGCCGCCATGAAAGATCTCCAGCGTACCACCCCCTCGATCAACTTCCGCGATTTCTTAAATGACCTTGCGATCGTGTTCGACAGCGGGGGAAATATCTCCTCCTATCTTGCGGCCAAGACCGAATATTACCGGGACCAGGCCAAGCAGGAAGTCGAACTTGTCTTAAAGACCATCGAGATCATGGCGGAGGTGTACGTGACCGCGTTCGTTGCCGGCCCCATCGCGCTCATCATCATGATCGTGGCGCAGGGTATGACCAACAGCCAGGAGATGGCATGGATCCTGCCCCTGATGTATATCTGTATCCCGGCCGGGGCGATTACCCTGATCTGGATCCTCTCCCTGATGCTGCCTCCCGAGAACCTTGAGATCTCCCGGAAGGAGACCGTTGAGGAAAGTTTTGGGTCCAGCGTGCTGGGGACAGAAGAGGAGGGGCGGCCTGAAGACGACCCGAAAAACCGGGAATTTTTTAAACGGATCGCGGACAGCAAACGGAAAAATTATTTCATGAACCAGGTGCGGCACCCGTTCCGGACCTACATCCGGAGTTACTATTACGGGATGGGACTGGGGGTCGTCTTTGCGGCGATCGTTGCCGTCTCCTGGCTTACCGGGGGATTCGATACCTTGGTCCCGCACGACCGGATGGAGACCGTCCTCTGCCTCATGATCATCGTGTTTATGGCGCCGATCGCCGTCTCGTTTGAGGGGCGGCGCTGGTACGTGCGGAACATCGAAGAGCACCTGCCCGATTTCCTCCGGGAACTTTCGGATATGAAAGATATCGGGATCACCCTGCAGGAGGCCATCCACCGGATCGCCGGGGCAAAACTCGGCGTGCTGAGTTCGGAACTCATGGTTGCATCCCGGGATATCCAGTCAGGCGCCTATGTGAACTCCGCACTGGTCAAGATGGAAGAGCGGATCGGTCTTGTATCCGTGAAACGGGCAATCTCCCTTCTCGTCCGGGCGAGCGAGATCACGTCAAACTTAAAACAGATCTTCATCATCGCCATCACGGATTTTGAATATTATCTCAAACTGAAACGGGAACGGTCGAATACGACGATCGTCTACGTAATGATCATCTACCTCTCGTTTGGTATCTACCTGTACACCGCCTACCAGCTGAACGTGCCGTTCCTTACGGCATTCAAGGATATGAATGTCAACATCGATACGGCCGGTAACCTGACTGAAATGTTCCGCATCGGGATCATCCTTGCCACGTTCTCCGGTATCATGGCCGGCCAGTTCAGTTCGAACAGTATTCTCGCCGGCTTCAAGCACAGCATCGTTCTTCTCATTGCAACGGTTGCGCTGTTTATCATCGTGATGTGACGGCCGGTATCCTGGCAGGCGATGAACCGGAACCTGACGGTAAAAATAATTTCCTGAAACGATCGCGCTTGTAAAACCGGTCTTAAAATCCAGAAAAATATTTTGGTGATTGCTTAATTAAAGCCACTAATCAAAATTTTGTTTTAAGTTTCTATTGAAGGAAATCATCTCTATGGGGGAACACTTTAGACGTTCTTGGGGGCTTCGGTTCCACCTCCGCCCCCGCCACTGTGGCATCCCCCATGACGCGATAACCCTCAGACGGTTGTTCCTGCGCTGATTTTTCCCTCTTTTTAAAAATCCTCAATTAATTGTTGGTTTTCATACCTGATCTCAGAGGTTTGGTGGCACCAAATGATGAATCACCAATATTTTTTGTGTAATTTTTCCGTTTTTTACAAATTCAGCCAAACGTTTCATCGGAATAAACACTTGTGTATGAAGTGGCTGAGTCCGTACTGGTTTCCGTATCGAGCCGGGAGGGCATGGCACCGGTCAGGATCTTTACCTCTGCATCCAGGAATGCACCCTCTATGGTAATGTGGAAGGTCCCCTCTTTATAGACCGGAATATATCGTGGGATCGTTGGTCCTGTATAGGTCGTTACTGATCCGTCAGCATGGGTGATGTCTTCGGTTATTTTTTGCTTTCCGGTATCGGAACTATATTCATATCCATATCCATCCTCTGCCACAATTTCGTGTGTCTGGTTGTCCCTTACGGTTATTCTCAGGTAGGGCCTTTGGACCGGTTTCGTGAGATCTCCTCTGCAGGCATCATTCAGGCAATCGTTTTGAGGAGAGACTACATAGACGATATACAACGGCCCCTCGGCAACATTAACCAGAAGGCCTTCTGCTCCCCCGGTCAAATGGTATTTTTTCTCAAATTCGATACTGCGGTCGAGACGGTTGTAGGGGAGGGTGCTGTTGATTTGGTTTGCATGGAGCACGGGGTAGGGATCCGGTGTCAGGATGGGCGCTACTTCTTTTACGGCTTCGGATTTCACCGGTGTCATTTCCACAACCGGGATCTGTGACACCGGCGATGTACGGGCAGGCAGGGCAGGGGCATTTTCAGCCATGGAAGTATCCGGGAGGGCGATCCCCGGGGTTTGCTCAGGTTCGGCCGTCTGCGTAAACTTATTGATACATCCTCCTGACACGATCGCTGCAATGAGCAGTATCACGATGGCCGCCTCCATGATTGCTGTACCCCTGCGGGAGCGGCCCGTGAACCCGGTGGGGATAGGTAATGTATTGTGGCTGGGATCTCGCGGCATGGTATATTCCTCTCATTAAATGGGGATGATCGTTGCCTTTGCGGTCTGGAATTGTGCATCCATGGTGCCCGGGGAGAACCCGGACCCGGTGGTTTCAAGGTAATAGTACCGCCTGCCATTAAGGGGATAATAATACCCGTTACAGGTTTCGCAGGTTACTGCCACAGCCGCGTGTTCCGGTAAAATGACGACTGCAACATCATACCCCATTTCCTTAAGCAATGCCGCCGCAAGGATGGCGGTGTCCTCACAGTCGCCATTCCCTTCGGCAAGTGTCTCCAGAGGATATTTCCAATAGTCACTTTCCTGTTTTGTTACCGGATCAATATCCTCCTGGTACACAATATTCTGGACAAATGCAACCACGTTCCGGTAATCGTTGCGGGCACGGTAGCTTTTGAAATCACTGGCGTCCTTGAGCTGTACCACCAGGTTATGCAGAAACTGCCGGTCCCTCTCATTGATTGCATAACCGGCTAACATACCTGAACTGACGTTCTTCGGGTGTGGCTGGTTCTTGAAATAAGTATAGAGATCCTGAGGGATATCGAGGGTAATTGTTGCTTCATGATTATTTGCGATCCACGTGTACTTCTTCTCAATAACCGGGGTTGTGTTTACTCGTAACCAGCCCGGCGGGCTCATCATGCTGCTCTCGTTCCGGTACTGCCATACATTATCGGTGACGGACCCCCCGGTACTATCGGTGAGATCAACCAAGATCTCGTGTGTGGAACCCGGACTGAACGTGAATGACCGGTTCACCAGTGCACTATTCTGCGACCGGAACATCCGCAGGATATAATCTCCTGAAGGAATCGTTTCAAGGGTTACGGGAGTAGATCCTTTGAACGTATCATTCAGGTAAACTCCCTGCCCCTGCGGTGATGAATCAATATACAGGGTACATGTCGTGGGGATCATGGCAAGGTCGGCTTTGGCCAGCGTGGATTCCCCCCCCCTGATAGTAACGATACTGGTAAAATTCCAGTAGCCGGCCCTGGTAATATCGACCGTGTGGTTTCCGGACGTGATCCGTTGAAGATTTGTGGGTGTCGTCCCGGCCTCGTTGCCATCAACACGCACGTCTGCTCCTTCCGGGAAGGAAGTCACGCTCAGGAAACCGGTCCCGGGCAACGGGACGAGGTATTCCGTATATTCCGTTGTTATATCCGTGGCTGCGGAAATAACGTCACGATAATCTTCATATCCTGTTTTCCTTATCAGGACTTCGTGGCGTCCGGGCATCAGGTCGTCAACAATAAGCGGTGTTACCCCACGGATTTTGCCATCAACTAACAGATCCCCGCCTGGGGGCTCTGACCGAATCGTTACCTTGCCCCGGTCGGGTAACCGGTTGAGGTTGGCAATAATATCCCGGTGCATTCCTTCTTCGATACTGAAGTTGGATGAGTAATATTCATACCCATTCTTGTCCACGCGGACCGTATGGGACCCACAGAGGACAGGGACATCCGTCACGGGAGTAATGCCGGAATAGTTGCCATCAATCATTACCTCACTCCCCTGGGGAATAGAGGCAACGGAGAGCGAACAGGACACATTCGTGGCAGATACCGTTGTTATCAGGAGTGCTGTGAGGGTTATGAGAAGACCGGCCACAGGGATAAATCGGTTTTGCATACGAGTGTGATTATGTATGGTAAAAATACTATTTATACAGAGCACAAATGTGTTTAACATTCATACATTGTATAATGAAAAATGTTAATTTATAATGGGGGTCCGGAATGGGCGTGGTGGATTTCATGACGCCTGACCAGATACACTGGCAGATGGGAATAATAACCTGGAACTCCCAGATACAAATACCAGCATGTCCTCTTCCTTCCCACCCCCCATTCCCCCATATCCCGGCTGGACGCGCCGGGAATACCGGCTCTCCCGCCCGGTAACAGAAGCGGATATCGCAGCTTTTTTGGGGAACGAGGAACTCTACGTGCGGGAGACGGCAATGGGTCAGGTGAACATCATCCACAAATACGGTCTTGTCGAACTCCATTGCATTACCGGTAAACCGGTGATCGAGGTCTGGTTCAACCCGGAGAGCGGAGCCTGTCCCTCGGAATACCTGGATGCCCTTCTTGCAACCCGGTTTTGATCAGGAGGGGCCGGAAAAAATGCTCTGGAGAACCTCGTGGTTTTGATGAATCTGAGACCTTCATCAGAATCCGAATAGTTCATCTGAACTATGATGATGAGAAGAACTCATCAGAGTTCTTTGAGGGTCGGGGATGAGAAGAGCCGCAGGCTCTTCGAACCACTCGAAGGATGCAGGCGGGGGGGTTTCGCAGATGTTCCGGCCCGGCGTTGCGCGCTTCATATCCCGGGACCGGAAAAATGCATAAGTCTGCCGGTTTCCTGAACGTATCACCGGTCTTTTCCCGGTATGACTTCCACCGGATTCGCAGCTACCAGCAAGCATATATCCTGGTTTTTATTACAGTTTGTATATACAATGCCCGGTAATTTCTGTTCACGAATAGCAAGGAGGATCCGGCAGATCGGCTATCCACGAACGCCTGCCGCCCGTTACGCCAGGTTCTTCTATATTTCCATGCTCACCGTGTGCGGAATGATGGGAACTGTGCTCCGGGATTTTGTCCGGAGTATGGCGGGAGATGGCAAATTTACCCCTCTCTCCACGGCATTGTATACTCCATCCGGCGCGATGAAGATACTGATCACCGGCCCTGGGGAATACCGTTCGGGCGCCCCGGCCGGTATACATTTGCCCGGGATATCCGGAATACAACGGTGAACGCCGGACGGGTTTTCTGATCCCTGCACGGGACGGGCGAACAACCTGCCCTGCATGAGTACCAGGGATACGATACGCCACTGCTTCCAGCAGGGGCTCCGCCGGTCCGGCATACGGGTATTCCCCCGGCGATAGCAGAGGCTCTCGTTCCTGAGAACAACCGCCAAAGACCAGAACAGAAGTGAAATACATGACAGCACACGATGATGAAAAAATTACGGGGTCCCCCGGGACCCCGGTGCGGAGAATCGAAGAGGTTTCCGGAAAACCCCTGCGAAGAGAAGTGAGGCAGACAGCCGGACTTCGAAGCGAAGAGGTTTCCGGAAAACCCCTGCGAAGAGAAGTGAGGCTGGCAGCCGGACTTCGAAGCGAAGAGGTTTCCGGAAAACCCCTGCGAAGAGAAGTGAGGCTGGCAGCCGAACTTCGAAGCGAAGGCATTGCCGGACCTTCCCGCGAGGTATCGAAGCGTGATGATAAGCTGTCCGGTGCGGGAGGTGCCGGACGGGAGGATGAAGAACTGGAATGGGCACGGAGGCATGTCGGGGACGACCGGCCGGAACGGCGGCCGGTACGGACGGTCTTCCGGAAGACGGAACTGGCGCTCGTTGAAATTGTCGGGATCGCCCCCGGGGCTGGAAAATATGTGCGGAGAAGTCGCAGGGAGTCTGTCGCATGAAACGGGGACCGGCGCCGAACCGGGGGCTCAGGATCGCGATTCCCGTTGCACTCGCACTCGGGCGGGTGATGTTCTTCATGGCATCGCCCTATTACCCCGGCGATTTTATAATTGCAGGAGACGGGTATCTCGGGATCGTCCGGCTCCGTCTGTCTGAAAAAATCCGTTCTACCCTGCCTGAGATCCAGAAGGAGTATTCCCGTTCGGTTGCCGAGCTGGCCTCGCTCCCCCGCGGGGGACCGGTATGCTGCGAACTCTGGCTCTATTCTCGGTACGGCAGGCTGCGGTTCTTCCGTGTTACGGAGGCCGGGCTCGAAGAGCTCGATCGCAGCAGGATTGTGTCCATGGGGAAGAAGCCGGACGTCACCGGCCGCGAAGACCCGGGTCCCGGAGATCCCCGGCCTTCCTGCCCGGCCGGCGGGGTCGATCCCGGTACACCGGTCGCTGCACAGGCAGGTGCCGGGGATGCAGATCCCTCCGGGCGGATTCGCCGCTGGCTCGCAAAACGCAATGCAGCGATACAGGCTGGCGGCGGTACGAATGTTCTCGATCCGGTTATCCTGGAATTACTGTCGGGAGCGGAAAAGCCGGGCCCGGGCACGAAACGATCTGCCAGAAAAAAACCGGCGGGATCCCCGGAGACTCCCTCTCCCGCAGGGGGAACCTCCTCTCCGACGGTGAACGAGGGGGATACCTGAGATAAGCCCGACAGAGGCCATTTTGGCCTCCGATTCCCCCTGTTACGGGATCAGACAACGGTGTTTCGCCGGAAAACCACGGGGTAGTTCCGGGAGACGCCCGTTCCGGTCTCCGATTGGCGGGAATGTGCCGTATCCATGCCCCAAAATCACGGGTGGCAGCAGGGCTACAGCGGGGGATCGGCAAAAACACGGGTTGGAGGTCAGAAAAGCCCCGGTGATGTTCCGGGGAAGATCTCCTCTTGCGGAGGGGGGCGGCCGTTGTCCGGGCCGGGATTCCCGCGGATCGGATATGACAGATGAATCGTTTACTGGGAAAAAAAATTCAGACAATCAGGAACAGGAAAAATTTCAGGAGATTTTGTTATGACAGAAAAAAATGATGAAAGAAAGATGGAAGGAGAAGAGAGCATGCTCGTTGGTGCCGGGATCCATGAGACGCTTCCGGAAACACCTGCCGGGCGGGGTACCGCAATGAAGCTGTCCGGGATACTCTGTCCCGAAGCACGGGAAGAACTGACCCGGCACGGTATTACCGAGCTCGTATCCGTTACCGTGAAAGCGGTACCGGACCCTGATCGGCCGGAGGACCGGCTCGCCATGAAAATAATTACGGAGGTAAACGATAATTTCCAGCCCGGGATTCCCGCAATCGATCTTAAGCTCGACAAGGCCGACAGGATCTGTTCCTCAGCGGGCGACGACCTCTCGCTCTCCCTGCGTGATGAGCTGCTCGTCACGCTCGAAACCCGGCGCAGGGAACTTGCCGAGCTAAGGAACGGGATGGTCGACGGCAAGCCGGTTGCGGTTCTGTCGAACCCGGAGATCGCGGCGCTGATCAGGCCATCGCTTGAGAATCCGGATATCGATGCCCTCGTATGGAGTATCGGGTGGTGTGTTACTTCTGACTCCGAAGACCCTCGGGTCTTCTCGTGTTTCGGGTCTGAAAACCCTCAACATGATGAAGGAAGGTTGCTCGTCTACAGCGATGATCCGCTCATCTCCGAAGAGGTGGATGAGGATTCCTGGGTCCGGATACGTGACCGGATGCGGCGGGTGGATTATGTGATTGAGGGGCTGGTGGCGGGGTTGATGGGGGAGGGGTGAGGAACAAACTCTTTTTCCCGGATGAGTCGGATTATCTTCAAATGCTGACGTTATGAAATGGGGGAGGACCGAGATTATCCTTGCCTTCATCGGGGATGCGGTCCTGTTCCTGCCGCTCTTCGTATTCCTAAGGGTTCGTCAGGACCCGCAGGAGGAGGAGAACGAGTACGCGTTCTTCGTCTTCCTGCCAAAACTGATTCAGCGGGAGATGCTGGCGGATGCGAATGCCGCTTCGAAGAATTGATGGAAATTCTTCTCACCCTCAAGGTCTGGCGACCTTTCGGAGATCGAGGCGTTTGGGAAGAACGAACAGGTGAAGAAAGTGTTCTGGGTGATCTTTTCCGCGATCGCCGGTATTGTGCTTGCACGGGTTGTGGACCCGGCGACAGCTCAGCAGATTATTGGAATTATTACGGGGGTGGGGGGCTCGAGGGATCCGGCCCCCTCATCCTTCATATGCCGGATATATCCTGCATCCCCGGGCCCGGAATCTGGTTTCGTGCACTGATCTTCATGGTTTTCATCACGTGTAATTCGAGCAGGGGTATACGATGCCGGTTCATGATGTATGCTCCTCCCGGGACCCCACGGTTCCAAAATGAACGGCGGGCTCCCGGGATTTGCCGATGATTAATGGAAACACGATATTATGCATCAACCTGAAATGTTCTTGAACCCACCGTTATTAATCGCTTTTTGAAATCATTTCATTGAATTTAAATAGGCATTGGTGGGAACTTTCATTATCCGACGTGTGAATGCATGGAACTTCGGTTCATGGTATATATCGAGGAAAAGGAGGAGTATGGACTGCCCTGCAACACCGGCAGCGACATGATCTTCAAGAAGATGTTCAAGCCAAAGATAAAAGGCCATTAATTTTTTACTGCAATCACACGATCATCCAAAGTGGAAGGGAACCATCATGTCAGCAATCAAGGGATCCGGGAATGATGTTCTTTCTGCAACCCTCAAACGGTTGTACGCCCTGTACCGTGAGAACCGGAAACGCCAGGGAACACTTCTCCGCATCGCGATAAAACCCCGGTGGAATGCCGTGATCGGTTCCCGTGACGAATGCGGAATTGCTACAAACAGCGTTGATATCAATACCCTTTACGGGAGGGGAGGAGAACCCACGATCCGGACCCTGCGCATGCTCATCGGAAAACCTCTCTTCACTCTCGCTGAACAGGGAATCCTGTCGCAGGACCCCCTTGAACGATCGATTGGCATTGCCTGCATGAGCGCATTGTCCCAGAAATTTCTCGGGTGCAATGGTATTCGCCGGCGCGGGTATCTCTCCCAATGCTGGAAGACCGGCGATGAGTTTATCCAGGATTTCCCGGCGATTTCACAGGTAATAACCCCGGACCAGACCGTAGTTGTCGTAGGGTACGGAAGCCAGATTGCACCGATTCATACCTGTTGCCGCAAGATCCATGTTATTCATATCAATCCCCCGGAGACTCTTGAGAGCGTTCTGATTGATGATGAATGTACAGGCCTCCCGTCAGTAGTCGAGTACCATTCACCAGATGACAGCAAGAGGATACTTGGCGCTGCCGATGTAGTGCTGCTGAGTACGTCAACACTGGTGGATAACAGCTTTGATAGGCATATCAAGGCAGCAAAGAACGCCCGTGTTATCGGGATGTATGGGATTGGATCCTCGCTTATCCCGGATGCCTTTTTTGAATATGGTGTGGATATGTTCTCATCGTTCCGTATTATCAATCCCTTGTCTTTTAACAACGCCATGGAAAACGATTACGACATGGAACATTGCATGAAAATAACGCAGAAGCAGTACCTTATGATGCGGCCGAATGCCGATTTCGGGGGCTCCCCCCTGGAGGTAATCCTCCGGCATGCTGCTGTTCCGGGCGGGCACTGATCTTTCTCATTACGGCAGGTTTTTCCCGGCTGTCTGCTCTTTGGGGTACGGTCTCCCGATATTCCGGTTATAATAATCAATTCCCTTGGAGGTTATGACAAACGTATTCCCGATCTTCTCCGTGGTCTTCCCGGCATTTGCAATGAGGCCGGCGTCCAGCAGGACCAGCAGGTGCTTAACAAGGTCACGGACATCCATATCGGAGAATGCATGATGGATTGCGCCGATGGTGACTGGTGTGGTTATATCTCCCTTGCCGAGGTTGAAGATGGCGGTCAGAACCATTTCCTGGTCCCCGTTCAGTGTCATCAACAACACTTATTTCCGGAGTATATGTACCTTGATACCTGAGATCTCCCGGGCAATTCCCTGGCGGATTTTACCCCCGGTCCGATACCCCTCCCTGCCCGGGAGACAGAGTGGCTGGAGTACTTCACGGAAGGTGTGGAGATCTCGCTTTCCCGGGTGAAAGAGCGGGTCCTGCGGCTCTCGTCCGATGAGCACCGGAAGGTGGCAGGAGGGCAGGTGGCTCTTACCGGGCAGCAGATGAAGATTATTGAGTACATCCATGCCCATGGTTCGGTGAAGAGTGGCGATCTGATGCGATTGTATGGCATTTCCCGGCAGGCCGCAGGTAAGGAGCTTATGCAGATGGTTGAGAACAACGTGATCCGTGTCGACGGGAAAGGACGTGCGACGCGGTACGTGATGGCATAAGCGGGTTGTCGATTCGGTTGTCGATTTCCGGGCCGTGAGGATGTGCCGGAAATATTAGTCTTTCCGGCATGTTTTTGGGATGTGCCGATAGGGTCGACAGGTTTTTTTTTAATTTTGTTTCGTATATCCTGCCGGATTGCATTTCCCCGGCCCCGGTTAAGCTGATCCTCCGGCTTTTCCTTAAGAATATTTTCTTTCCGCATCTATTCCGGTTCCCCTGTATGCACCCGCCCGGATCAATTCTGGTTTTACCTGTTTTTACGAAAGGCCGGGTCTTATCCACAGCAAGGTGTCCTTCCGGTTATCCCGGCCGGAACGGATTTTTTACCGTCAGCCAGGGTATTTTTGAGAAATGGGCATCCTCGGACCAGATCGTATCGATTCCCTGCTCCTGCATGGTGGCGACAAGGAGTGCATCCCAGAAATGTATGGTGCCGGCCCGGGAAATCCCGATGGCCCGGGTAACCGTCCCGGCATCGTAACGGACAACCGTCCAGCCGTCGAACGCGATGATGTCCTCGATGAACCGGGTAATAATCTCATCCGGCAGCGGGTGTTCCATCTTCTCCCGTGTAACAACGGCAAATTCGGCAAGATTCTGGACCGAGACTGCAAGAGCCTCCTCGTTTTTGAAGACCCGTGCAAGAAGCCTGCGTGCGGCCTCCCGTTTCTCCGGGACGCCCGTATCGAATGCATAGCAGAGGATATTCGTATCCACGAGTGCGGGTTTACCGGTCATAGAGATCCTTTCGTTCTGAATAGCGACGTTTCCCGAAATTGTACCCGGTGTCCAGGAGGGCCAAGGCGTCCCGTGCGATCTCTTCCTGCGTCTCGTGATGCATCCAGAATTCAAGGGCCTGCGTGGTTGCTTCCCCAAGAGATCCTTTCCTTGTGCCTAGTTTCTTTTTGACGATCTCCCGGAATTTTTCTTCCGTGGAGTTTTCGATGGTGAGAGTGATGGTGCCCATAGTATTACGTAGATTTTTTATTTATTTAAATAATTGTTTTATCTACGTATACCCGGTTTGTGTCCCGTGATCCGGGAACACGGTTTTATTCTTGGTTTTTCTGCTAGTCGCGTTTTTTTGGATGGGCCAATGAGGTCGACAGTTTTTTGTACACGATACCCCGGTAGGACTGCCCCCCATCTTACCCCGGCGTCTGTTAAGCTGATCCTCATTCGTCCCCATAAAAATATTTCCCAGCACCACTTTCCCCAGGTACCCCTGCGCCAACCGCCACACCCGTCCCGACCCCGACAGAGAAACTGAAGGTTCGGATCACCCCGTGGCCGACACAGTCAGCACCGGGATCTCCTGCGAATGGCGATGGCAACGGGGTCGCCACCGCAGAATCCGTCATGGCCTCAGGCAGCAGCTCCGTGTTCTGGAAGAACCCCTTCATCCTCGCTGCCGAGACTATCGCCGCGATCGCAATCCTCACGACAAGTATTGCCGCATATGTCAGACGCAGGAGACGTGGGCGCGACCCGCTCAGGTAGGATTATACGTGACACACCCTCTTTTTTCCGGGCGGGCACTCGTTGCACTCGTATGCGGGGCCGTCGGCATCGCTGCGGATTGGGTTTTATTGTCGTCTACATCAGACCAGGCCCCGGTTACAACAAAGATTATCCATTTAAGGTTCGAACAAGTACAATAACCCAAGGGGGAAGACCATGCACCTGAAAGTTGTGATTACCAAAGGCGAAGATGGATGGTTTGTTGTAACGGTCCCTACCCTTCCCGGTTGTATCTCGCAGGGCCGGACAATCAGGGAAGCAAAACAAAATATCCGGGAAGCGATCTCCCTGTACCTTGAACCTGATGAGGATATCCTCCCGGGAAAAGGTGCACGGGTTATCGAGGTTGCTGTGTGAAGAACCTCCCGGTATTATCCGGCAGCGATGCAATCCGGGTATTGACCCGGGCGGGATTCTCATTTGTACGCCAGAAGGGTAGTCATGTCCGTATGAAAAAGCAACTGTCGGACACTACCCTCAATGTTACTATTCCTCTCCATGATGAACTCGACCGTACAACACTTCGTTCCATCATCAAAGCGGCGGAACTTTCTGAAGAGGAGTTCCTGAAACTTCTGGAATGATTCATTCCTTTTGCTCCTGTCCCCGGCTGGTGTCCCCCGGTATCCTTCCGGCTCTACGCCATGAATCCAATCTATTGGGCTGATATTACCGTTCCGGAAATCTTTCGAGATCCGGATCCGAAACAACTTCCCCGGTTGCGTGAACTTCCTGAAGAGTATTTCCTGGCAAATTATTCCCACTATATCCGCAGGCCTGAGTAGGCTTACCCGGGAGGATGATACCGATAACCATTTCCTGAAATCCGGTATGCGAAAAGAATGTATTATACTAAAGGCAAATAGTGGATAAGTGTCATGTCGTTATCTGAGTCGATCGATGAAAAAATCCGCATCCTGCCTCCGGATTTACGTGAGGAAGCAATTCATTATATTGATGCACTTGTGAAACGTTCGAAACAGATGCCTTCCAGAACATTTCGGTTCGTTTCCGAGGGCACACTCCCGGAATTCAGTTCCCGGTTTTCATCGGTGGATCTCCAGCACGAGGCTCTTCTCTGGCGGAGCACCTGATGTACCTTCTCGATACCAATATTTTCCTTCTAATATATCCTGAAACGTGACCGCCTTGAAGAAGTCCGCGGGTTTTTCCATCGTGCCGATCTCTCACGTCTGTATGTAAGCGATTTTTCTCTCCATACCCTGGGAGTGATCTTTCTTAAGGCGCACAAACCACAGGATTTTTTGCAATTTGTCAATAGGAGGTTCCTCGCATCCGGGATCCGCATTCTCCCTCTTTTACCCGAAGATTACCAGTTGCTTACTGATGTCTCAACCCGGTATCGTCTCGATTTCGATGATGCCTACCAGTATGCGGTAGCAGAGAAGCATGCACTCTCTGTCGTCAGTTTCGACCGGGATTTTGATCGTACTGATAAGGGACGGAAACTACCGGGCGATCTGTTCCGGGAATAGGATTGTATTTTCATAACAATACCGGGTTGCACTCATTCTCGCCCCGGCGCCGGTTTAATTGATACATGAACTGCCCTATAAAAATCTTCCCTGCACCACATCCCCCGGCGCTCCTGCGCGCACCACTCGTCCGGCCGGCAATCCGGGTCATTATATTGCATAATTTTTGAAACAAATGTATATTTTCGTTTTTTGTTCAGTCGATAAATATATCATCTCATATGAGATCAAGAGATATTTAGTTAACAATTTGAAAAATTAATTACAAATTGTTAACGCTCGCAGGGCGGTGTCCTGCGTGGAGGTATAGTCTATGACAAAACAAGCACACATGAACAGATTGTGGTGGATGGCCTCGGCGGTCGTCCTCCTCTTTGTCGCTGCGGCGGTTGTGCCGGTGGCGGCGGTTGAGTGGCCTTCGAATAACAAAACGTTCATTCCAGTTAATGACATTCGGTTTGACAATTTCAGTGATGGAACGTATTATTTCAACCTGTCAATTATGACTACAGATGCATCGGCGAAAGCAATTCACATTACAGACAGCCCAACCAACTTCCCAGGTGGAGTCTATACCAAGACGACGGTTGGTCCCGATACATTCTATGTCTCGGACACCGGAGGTCGGGGAGGGCAGGACGATATTATCCTGATGGTTGCAATTAACAGTACCAACCAGACGGATATCAATAACTTCGGAATCAATATCACTACAAATGGATATCAGTGGATACCGCAATCAGGAGGAATACCTGATGAGGTAGATCCTGAAGCTGATTACGTAAATCCGCTAAATGCAAAACCATATAATTCTGGACATTACTTGACTGGCAGTGATATTCAACAGGACTGGAAATTTGCACCCCAAACGGATTATCCCATCTACAACGGCCAGATTATGTCAAGTGAGCAGAAATTCAAGATGATACTGATAGATACCAAGGTGGGGACAATTAATGGGACTTGGTATAATGAGACATATACTCCACAAGCTCTAGAAAACAATGGGTTCACAAAAATCACTTATGAAATAACCAGTAATCCATCGAGTGATGCATTAATCGCTTTCAATGTCTATGCGTGGAACGAGCAAGCAGCACAGGCACCCAATGCGGTCAACTGGATCAACAAAGTGTTAAGTACCTCGGGTACGGCTCCAAGTGGCTGGAAAGTTGATCTATAAACCCATTAGCAAATGCCGGTTTTCGGCAACTTATCTCTCTTTTTTAGACATAGCAAAATACTCAAATAGATTGACGATTGGAACGCTGGCATTCCTGAGTAAGTTACTCTTTGTACAGAACCTCCGGATTCCGGTCCGTTGACAATATCATCAAGGGATGCACCGAATTTCGGGAAGCCGTAACATAAGGTTTTTGCAATTAACGATCAACCTTTTTAAATTAATATTGTACGAAAATCAAATAAAAACATTATACATAGCTGATAGTCAAATACTCCTGCAATGTACTTTAGGAACAGTCCGCCGGCCCGGGAACTAGTTCTGTTTGTTCCGGGCCCGGCCATCATCACTAGCATCTTGGTTGAAGCAGAAGATGTTCCTCACCTAGGGAACGTTGTTGAACAACCGGCGATCCGAGGGGGTGCATGATCATGCCATCGCTCCGGATGGGCGCCCTGCTCCTGCTCCTCTGCCTCGTACTCATGGTCGTCCCGGCTATGGCAACTACACCCACTGCGAGCTTCACCGCAACGCCCCGACAGGGCCTTGCGCCCCTGGCCGTCCAGTTCACTGACACATCGACCGGCTCGCCAACGTTATGGTCATGGGATTTTAATAACGATGGGACTGTCGATAGTACTGCCCAGAATCCTTCGAACACGTTCACTTCGACCGGTACCTATACTATTTCCCTGACCGTAACCAACGGCGACGGGAGCACCAGCGTTACAAAGAACGGTTATATCGCAGTCATGACGCAGGCGCCCCTGTCTGATTTCCGTTTTATCAATATCTATGTCGCAAATGACGAGGGTGTGAAACGCGATGTTTCGGACGGGGTTCCCGCAGAACAATACCTGTATATCCCCAATACGTATTTTGTCTCCTTTGATACCCTCGGTGGGGGATTAAATGCACCGCATATTACTAATGATGTGAGTACCGGAAAATCCAAGTATGGTACAGTTTTTACGACAAGAAACCAGTCCGGCACGTTCTGGTACACTTTTACAGGTGGACAACCTACCATGCACGAAGGGATCCTCATGCTTGCCGTGAACGGAACGATTCCCGACGATTTCAGTGTTCACATCCGGAGCAGCGGTGATGACTGGGCACTGGGGGAACCAGGTACGGAAAACCTCGATGCACCCTCAGAATACACGTATGTGGAAGGTGCAGTGGACCAGTCTTTCACAAAGAGCGACTTCTTCTACGGCCCACAAAGCTGGAAACCCTCCAGCAGTCCCGGTTACCCGATCTACTCTGGCGAAGATCAGACCGATCCGGCCAATCAGTTCCATCTCATGTTCATCGATCTCCGGAGCGGTATTACCGGCCATCCGATTAAAATCGAGTACAGTTTCAATAACCTGACAAGTCTTGCGGCATTCAATGTTTACGGCTGGTACGTGGCATGTAGCCACGGTACCGGCATCATCATGACAAATGATGTTACGGGCTCCTCCGGCCACCCCAACGGTTACATGGTTCTTGGCATTCCCGATAAACCCGTAGCGGATTTCATGTACAGTACTGCGAATGCCGATATCACCTCCCCGGTCCAGTTCACAGACACTTCAACAAACATCCCGCAGGAGTGGTCTTGGAACTTTGGGGACGGCTCAACCAGTACGGAACAGAGCCCGTCCCATACTTACGCATCCGTGGGAACATATGACGTGACCCTTACCATAAAAAACATAAAAGGTACGGATACCGTGGTAAAGCCAAGTGCAATTACCAAGGCGCATCTTGCTATCCCGGAACCGGCATTTGTGGCAAATGTCACATCAGGTGTATCCCCGTGCCTGATTCAGTTCACCGACAAGTCGACCGGGACCGTCATTTCGCGGCTCTGGGACTTCGGTGACGGCACCACTTCGACCAGCCTGAACCCGGTTCACTGGTACGCGCCCGGGACATATCTGGTCAACCTCACCGTTGCGAATACCGATGGCAGTAAAAGTTTCCTGAATCTCACCCCTATCACCGTATCTCCAAATGGGAGGTACAATCAGGTTGATAACTCGGGATTCGAGACCGGTGATTTGACCGGATGGGATCCCTATGTTCCTCTTACCGGTGGTTTGGCAAAGGTTGTAACGATAAACCCTCATCAAGGAACGTATGATGTTAATCTAATAAATCGAAGGACAAATATCACGCAGTATGTTGATCTGACAAATGTATCAGAAATTACATGGTGGGCACTTTCGAATTCGGAAGGAGGGGAAAAAACAAATTATATCTATCTTGATAATCTGAAAAGTAGCCTCTACAGATTCTCAGGCACATCGTGGAAACAATTTTCCTATACTATACCTCAGGGATATTCTGGAATTCATGCTTTTAAAATATCTCAATATACTTCTGAAACGTACGCCCATGGTACATTATATGACAACATCACCGCCATCCCCCATCCCACAACATCTTTCTCGGCAACACCGGTGAACGGGCGTGTCCCCCTGACCGTCCAGTTCACGGATTCATCAACGGTCTTCCCCTCTTCGTGGTCGTGGGATTTCGGGGATGGTGACAGCACCAACGCAACCAAACAGAACCCGATCCACACATTCACCAAAGCCGGCAACTACACGGTAAAGCTGACCGCCGGGAATGACGGTGGAACCGACACATCAACGCAGAACGGGCTGGTCTCCGTAACGGATTTCAGCGGGGCGATCCCTGCATATACCGGCGTCAATGTCCACGTAGCAAACGATAACGGCGCGAAGTGGAACAGCAACCTCAACGGCACGTATTACGTCACCCCCAACTCAGGCGGCCTCTCTGCCATCCACATCTCGAACTATGCTTCCAACAACGAAGGACAATTCACGACCACCAAGGATCAATCCGGGACATTATACATCACGGACACGAGTGGCGGGAAGTTCCAGGATGAAGCCGTCCTCCTGCTTGCCGTGAACGGAACGATCCCGGACGAGTTCTCCGTCCGGATCCGGAGCAGCGGATATACATGGACGCCCAACGCCACCGCCAACAATGGGCCGTCAAAGGGGCAGTACACCTATCAGGTTAATGCCCTTGATGAGACATTCACGCGGGACGATTTCATCTACGGGCCGCAGAGCTGGAAACCCACCGGGTTGTCCACACGGTACCCGCTATTCTATGGCGAGAATATGGATGATCCGAAAAACCAGTATCTGCTCATGTTCATCGATACCCGGGCCGGTGTCCTTGGGCCCGAGTACGCGGGAACGGAAGATCTCATCGGTGACGGTGCTGTTAAAGTACAATACGATTTCAGCTACCTCCCCAGCCACGCAGCGTTCAACGTCTATGCCTGGAAGAATGCTTCGTCGAACGGTCGGGGCATGGGCTGGACGAACATGGTCGAAGACCCTGATGACGGCAGCGGGTGGGTAGTTGTCTCGTCCATCCCGGTAGCCCCCGTTGCGAATTTCAAGGCGAACCAGACCGAAGGAATCGCGCCGTTCAACGTGAAGTTCAAGGACCGTTCCACGAACACGCCGACCGCGTGGCTCTGGAAGTTCGGGGACGGCAATACCTCGCACCTCCAGAACCCGGCGTTCATGTACAACATTTCCGGTACCTATTCCGTATCCCTCACTGCATCGAACCTTGGCGGCAGCAACACGTCAACAAAATCCGGCTATATCACGGTCAGTGAGCCGGTCACGACCACGAACACGTTCGCTCTCACCGGCGTCACAACCGGCACGAGCGGCTCCGCCCAGACCATTGCCCTCAACGTTACCAACTCAACGAATATAGGGACCGGGAACGTCTTCACCGTGACCAACGTCAGCAGTAGCTGGGACCACTTCAACATCACGCTCGACGCAAGTACGGTAAACGATAACGATGACGGGAACGTGACCGGCACGGTTAAGAGCGTCGAGGCCGTGGCCGCGAACATCACCGTCCCGCTCGAATCGCTCGGCAGGCCGAACGTCACGCTCTCCCTCACCCTGTCGAAGCTCCCGGACACCACCTCATCGATCACCAGCACGGTTACCTCCGATCCGGATACCTCGGCACAGAGTTCGTTCACCGCCGCCGCAACGGATGCCAAAAAACAGATCGTCGCCACCGCATATACCGTCACCTTCGCGAAAACAGGTATTGAAAACGCCGCCGTAAGCAGCAGCGGCATCATCCAGAGCGCCACTATCACGATGGCCATCGACCATACCTGGGTCGCGAACAACGGCGGCACGGGAAGCATTGTCATCATGCACCGGTCGGATGCCGGCAAAACCACCGTCCTTGATACCTCGTATAATGGTATCGATCCTTTCGGCAACGACATCTTCACCGCATACTCCCCCACCGGTCTCTCGATGTTTGTCCTCACGGCAGTCACGGACATTCCCCCAACGGGCACGCCCAGTTCCTCCTCCAGGAGCAGTGGGAATACTGCGAGCGCTGATGCTGCGGCCCGCGAGAATGCCGCATTCCTCGCAGCGATGATCGCAACACCGACCGTCACACCCACGCCAACCGCCACCCCTGAGCCAACTGCCACACCCGTCCCGACCCCGACTCCCAAACTGAAGGTCCGGATCACCCCGTGGCCAACACAGTCGGCACCAGGTGCTCAGCAGAATGGCGATGGCAATGGCAACGACAACGGGGTCGCCGCTGCGGAATCCGCCACGGCTCCGGGCAGCGGCTCTGCGTTCTGGAAGAATCCCTGGATCTTCGCAGCAGAGACCATCGCCGCTATTGCCATCCTCACGACAAGTATTGCCGCATATGTCAGACGCAGGGGACGCCGGCGCGACCCGCTCAGGTGGGATTACAAGTGACACGCCCTCTTTTTTCCGGGCGGGCACTCGCTGCACTCGTCCTGGTCGCCATCGCCTGCGGGGCATTGTGCTCCATGGCAGGGGCAGCCATCCCGTCAGATCCCGGTGACCTTCCCGTCGCTCCCGCGGCAGGCTTCATTGCGGACCGGCTCATCGGGACCGCGCCCTTTACCGTGCAGTTCACCGACACGTCGACCGGTATCCCCACGGAATGGTCATGGGACTTCGGCGATGGCGGCACCTCCACCCGGCAGAACCCCGCCTATGCCTACCAGAAGGCCGGGACCTACACCGTGACCCTTGTCACCGGGAACCGTTACGGCAGTACACGCTTCGCGCTCGCAACACCCCTGACCGTCCGGGAAAACATCGTCGTCCTTGACCCGGACTTCACCGTCAACACAAGCGAAGGCAGGGTCCCCCTCGTAGTCCGGTTTGAGGATCTCTCGGGCGGGACGCCGGCATCGTGGTCCTGGGACTTCGACAACGATGGTATCGTTGACAGCATAGAGAAAAACCCGGTCTGCGTGTACAACCTGCCCGGTAACTACACCGTCAACCTCACCATTGCCAATGCATCCCGGAGTAAAACGATCATCAGGACAGATCTCATCCTGGCAAAAAGCCGCGCCCCCATTGCCATGTACGCGGCAAACACAACAACCGGTCCCGTGCCGCTGGCCGTCCGGTTCACCGACCTGTCTGAAAACCTGAACATTACTGGCTGGGCATGGGACTTTGATAACGACACCGTCATCGACAGCAGGGAGAGAAACGCTACCTGCGTGTACAAGCAGCCCGGCAACTACACCGTCCGCCTCGCGGTCACGAACGAGTACGAGACAAACTCAACCGCAGGATCCGGTTTTGTCCTGGCCACCACCGGCATGCTCGCAGATTTCTCCGCGAACGTCTCCGAAGGAACCCTCCCGCTGGCCGTGCAGTTCTCTGATATTTCCGTGGGAATTAATATCACCGGCTGGGCGTGGGACTTCGACAACGACACCGTCATCGACAGCAGGGACAAAAATCCCGTTTGCATTTATACTAAACCCGGGGACTATTCCGTTGTCCTCACCGTTTTTAATGAATACGGCACGGACACGGTGCTGGGACCCGGGTACGTCACCGTCACAACCGGCATGAAACCGGACTTTTCCGCCAATGTCACGAACGGGACATCCCCCCTGGCCGTACAGTTCTCGGACAGGTCCACCGGAACGGATATCACCGGCTGGGCGTGGGACTTTGACAATGACAGCGTCATCGACAGTACGGAACGGGACCCCCTATGCGTCTACAACAGGCCCGGCAACTACACCGTCAACCTCAGCGTTACGAATGTTCGCGGGACGAACAGCACCGCCCGGCAGGGTTTCATCCTTGTCAATACACTGGTACCGGTCGTCGCTTTTACCGCAAACGCCACCGCTGGGATACCCCCGCTGGCAGTACAGTTCTCTGACAATTCCACCGGGACAGGGATCACCGGCTGGGCCTGGGACTTCGACAACGATGGTATCATCGACAGCACGGAGAAAAACCCTTCCTGCGTCTACAACCGGATCGGCAACTTCACGGTCAACCTCACGGTCACGAACGAATACGGGAGAAACACCACATCGGAAACGGATTTCATCACCCTTACCAACGGCGAGCCGCAGGCACGGTTTGCCGTAAACAAAACAACCGGCTACACACCGCTTGCAGTTCAGTTCAGGGATATATCGGCCGGCATCAATATCACCGGCTGGGCGTGGGACTTCGACAACGATGGTATCGTTGACAGCACGGAGAAAAATCCCTGGTGCGTCTACAACCTGCCCGGGAATTACACCATCAACTTTACGGTCATGAATGCCTATGGCTCGGGCACGGTGATACGGAAGGGTTTTGTAAAGGTGGCCGGATGATGAAAAAGATCTTCTCCGGTTTTTATGCAGGGTATCCTGAACCGGAAGCCATCCTTGATGGTCGGGGATCACGTTAATTGTTTAATCTTGACAATTTTGAAAGTAAATATAAAATGATAAATAACCAGAGGTGAAAAATCAATCAATGGATCCAAAGCTGCATGATCGTCTGCCGATCATTATCGTATTCATCATCGGGATTATTCTGGTGGTCGATCTTGTCAACGTATTTTTTATCGGGGGACCATCGCTCTTCTCCCTCATTTTTAAATCAGGAAACGCTGCATCCGGAACACCCCAGGACGGGATACTCGCCAAGAATTCATCCATAAATGAGGTTCCTGAAGGGACTTCATCCAGTCCTGCCATCTTTGTGCCGACAACAGCTACCCCGGTCCCGGTAGTGAGTTACATCGAGGTTGTCACGCCGATAGAGAGTGCTGATGACCATCCGACATACCGGACATTTGCCGCTCCCACCATGACGCAGCAGGATGACACGTACGCATTCATCTACTCGGGCAATCTCTCCTACTACCACGGGGAAGCTCCGACCGCCGTGGCATTCGATGTGAAAGAACCCCCGCTCATGATCAAATACCAGGTAATCCCGATGATCACGGATGACCACGTACTGGTAAAAAACCAGACTGCGTCTGCAAAGAAAGCAGGGACGATTGATGAAGTGGTGAATACAACGTACGCATCACCCCTGGCGGTCTTTACCGTCACGGTATACGATCGCAACTCAGGAGGGAAGATCTCACAGGACGGGTTCGGCACAGAGTACGGGACCTGCACGGAAAAAACAATTGTCGTGCGGGATGCCGGGAAGTACATCATCCAGTTTGACGGCGAATATGTTGAGGCCCACGTGGATATGCAGCTCAAGCGCGAAGGAAACCTGGTTTAAAACATTTTTTTAAATCTTCAGCATTTCGAGGGTTATCAAACCCGAGAAACGAGAAGAATCCATCAGGATTCTTCGAAGAACGCTGATGCGTTCTTCTCGTCCTCCCCGTCTGATGACGGGTCGGAATTCGAAGTTTCGAGGGGTGTCAAACCCGAGAAACGAGAAGAATCCATCAGGATTCTTCGAAGAACGCTGATGCGTTCTTCTCGTCCTCCCCGTCTGATGACGGGTCGGAATTCGAAGTTTCGAGGGGTGTCAAACCCGAGAAACGAGAAGAATCCATCAGGATTCTTCGAAGAACGCTGATGCGTTCTTCTCGTCCTCCCCGCCTGATGACGGGTCGGAATTCGAAGTTTCGAGGGGTGTCAAACCCGAGAAACGAGAAGAATCCATCAGGATTCTTCGAAGAACGCTGATGCGTTCTTCTCGTCCTCCTGGTTCTCCGAACCAGTCGGAGGCGCAAGCGGGAACGAAATTTGGTATAATTTTTTTGCACCATGACAGAACATTCTCGTAAATGGTGCGGAGGATTATCCGGAACAGACCTCCCCATCTTCCCGGAGATATAGCGCAATATCCACTTTAACATACCGGCCATGGATCCGTTCCGGGTTCTCGGAACGCAAGCGGTTGATCAGCTCAATCGGGTCTTCAGGTAATTTGATCGCTCTCTTTGCCGCTTCTGCATAGAAAAGAAAGATCGCGTCAAACAGGTCGGAACCTGCCTTCATCGTGCAGATTGGCGTTGTACTGAGGGTCCAGAGAGAATCCAGGGAGGCCCTGGCACGCCGGATATTTTCCAGTGCCCTCTTCTCTAGTATGAAGATGTCCGGTTTTGAAGTGCCAAGGATATCTGCAATCTGCTGGAGGGTCAGGCCCTTTTTACGATACCGTAAAACTTCCTTTTGCCGCTCGGTCAGGAGGCTATTCTTCAAGGTAAAAATCACCACCCGGAGTTACGGTACCATATCCCGGAATCCGCGTACCGGAGATACTTCCGGCAGGAGGCCATGAGGCTGGATTCAGAGGACCGCTGATACCGGTTAATCCGGGAGAATGCCGCCAGGACATCAGTATCCCCCGGGTATCAATGGTATCAACACCAGGATCAGCACGAGAGCAAGAAGTACAATCCCCATCACCACATCCCTCCGGCCGAACTTTTGTTGCCTGTAGCAGGACGGGGCTATTGACTGGTTGAACCCCCGGGCCTGCATTGCATCGGCGGTATGACCTGAGCGTTTCAGGAGGGAGACCGTGACCGGGATGAAGAGCGCCGCAAGTTTGCCCGGGTTTTTAATCAGGCTCCCCCGGTCCAGTTCAAGACCCCGGGACCGCTGTGCATCCATGATCTGCCGGGTGTCCCCGGTAAGGGCTGTTGTCGACTTGAGGGCATATCCCAGTGAGAACGTGAGAATGGGGGGCAGTCCCATCTGCCGAAGGCTTCTCACAAAATCATCGGGCGAAGTGGTCATGATGAAGATGATCGAGATCCCAAAAAGTGCAAGCAGCCGAAGCCCCATTGCAACCGCAAAGAGTAGTCCCCCGGTCGTGACTTCGGGATGGAGGAAACCGATCTGTGCGGAGAACCAGACCGGGCCGGACGATACCTTTGAGAAGAGACTGTCCAGTACGATCACGAGAACAAAGATGGGGGAGACCAGAGTGAGGGCCCGGAGGAACCGCGTTGTGATCCGGGACATGCAGGCAAGTGCCAGCTCGAAGAGAACGATCATGACCAGCATCGGGAGCGAACTGAACAGGAGCGCCGATGCGCTTACGGTAAGGAGCGTCAGGAGTTTTGTGCGGGGGTCGAGACGGTGCAGGAACGAGGTTCCCGGATGGTACCGGAAGAGCATCAGTCTCCGGGCCTTTTTCGTGGTGCCTGTCCCTGCCGTGGGCTGCCTGTCAGGATTCATCCGACCGGGCACCTCCAAAAGGATCTCCGTCCCTGGGGGGAAGGCAGCAGGAACCCCGTGCCTCTCGCACATCAGATTCAATACGCCCGGCAGAGATGCGGATGAACCGGTCGCCGCACGCACGCCCGAACTCCCCGTCATGGGTGGCAACAATAACCGTCTTTCCTGCGGAACACAGCCTGCGGAAAAGTTCCGCAAACGAATGTTTCAGGCCAGGGTCGAGACCGAATGTAGGTTCATCCAGGATAACCACCGGCGTTTCCATCGCAAGTATGCCGGCGACCGCCACCCGCTGTTTTTCCCCTCCCGAGAGGCCGAGGGGCGGAGTTGAGGGATCGATATGACTGAGAGAACATACACAACGGGTCTTTTTTAGTACCTGCTCAATTTCCTCGTCCATTCTCCCGAGATTACGGGGGCCGAATGCCAGCTCACCGGAAATGGTGCTCTCAAATATCTGGTAATCCGCATGTTGGCCGAGAAGCCCGACGGTCCGTGCGGTCTCTGCAACGGTCTTTCTTGCAAGCGGTTCGGACCCGAGAAGAACACTGCCATGGTCCGGAGTGAGGAGGCCGTTGCAGTGCTGGAGGAGCGTGGTCTTTCCGGATCCGTTTGCCCCTGCGATGATCGTCACCTCCCCCGGGTAGAGATCGAGCGTGATCGAGATAAGGGCCGGTGTGCGTGCCCCGGGATACCGGTACGTCACCTCCCGCAATGAGAGTGTTGGGTGCAACCCCCGGCCGGTGCCGGAAGAACCGGCATTTCCCCCGCGACACGGGGCAACAGAAGAGCCCATGATACCGGATTGCTGGTCTGTACTGTCTGGAGAATTACGGTGGTCCGGGATGTCCGGGATAGGACCACACCGACCCTGCGGTGTATCCGATACGATCTCTCCGTCACGCATCATAACCATGCGATCTGCAAGGGGCAGCAGGGATGCTGTGCGGTGTTCAAGAACAATAATGGTTGTCCCGGCCCGGGTTTTCATGTTGAGAAGGAATCCGGTAAGTGCCTGTACAGCCGATGCATCAATACCGGAAAATGGTTCGTCCATAACAATAACCGATGGCCGGACCGCAAGGACAGACGCGATCGCCACGCGCTGCCGTTCCCCCCACGACAGCTCGCTCGTCGGGCGGCCCAGGAGAGGGGTGATATGCATGAGGCCGGCAATTTCATCGATGCGCGAACCGATCTCTGCCTCCGGAAAATTCAGGGCCTCAAGCCCGAACGCAATCTCGCTCTCAACATCCCCGGTCACCAGCTGGTACCCGGGATCCTGGAAGACTATCCCGACATGCCGGGCAAATGCCGGGACATCGACATCCCGGGTATTCATTCCCTGCACGATCACCTCTCCCTCCATCGTCCCGCGGGTTGCGTGGGGGATGAGCCCGTTCAGGCACCGGCCAAGGGTGGATTTGCCGGACCCGCTTGGACCTGTGATGACCACAAATTCCCCCGGCCGGATCGTGAGACTGACATGCCGGAGCGCTGTTATGTTCCTACCGGAAAGGGTTGCGGGGTACCGGAACGAGAGATCGCGGACCAGGACCGCCGGATCATGTTTTATCACGTGTGATCACCCCGGCTTTCAGGAGACGGGCAAGCACCAGGGCTGCAACCAGTCCCCCCACACCCCCGAAGATAAAATGGGTAATGGATGCCGTGCCAATCCCGATAACGATAAACGCTGCCGGGATCCCGAGGAATGTCTGGAGGGAAAAATTCACCACCATCTTTGCAAGATTGCCCGCAGCCCCGGCAATGAACCCTGCTGCCGGATGATCGAGCCGGTAGAAGAAGAGGAATCCCAGAATATCGATGATGCCCCCCAGCGCGAGGTAGATGAAGAGGTTGAAGATGTGGAGGGTATTGAGCCCGAAGAGTGTGGCGAGGATGCCCGAAATGAGCCCGATAAACGTGCCTGCACCCGGTTTTTTCACGATCCCGACACCGATGATGACCGGTACCACCCAGTAGATGCCCGTATGCCCGGGGATCTTCAACGGCAGGGTGAACGTGGTGTTCAGGACAACGATGAGCGCAGCGCAGAGCGAGAGGAGGGCGATCTCCTGCAGGGAAAAATACGGTTTCTTGATCGCCATTTCAGCTCGTCCTCACGAATTCTGTCCGGACCCGGAGGGAAAACCCATCCGGTTGCGGACGATCCACGGCAAGGAGAAGGATCAGGTTGTTGCCCGGATCATTACCTGTTGCAGTTACAAAGAACGTCCCGTTCAACTCCGGAGTCTCCACGACTTCACCCCGGGGTTTTGCAAGACTTGAGGTAATATGAAGGGCGCCCTGGCCGCTACCTGGCTGGGTAAAAGTGAAGGTCCGGGTTGTGGCGGTCATGCCGGCATAGTCTGCCTGCTGGTTGTTCGAGACGGCGACCCGGTACTGGTGTGTAGGGGAGAGTGAGAGTGACGTTGCCGCCGGCATGGACGAGCCAGCGGGGGCATCACCAACAACAACAAACCCGCAATGGTTGTATCCTGTCTGGCGGTTCGTGCGTGTCGGGACGGTGCCGGTGGTCAGGCCGTAGGTATGAAACGCGGCACGGCCGGAGAGGTCGGAAACATTATAGGTGATCCGGACGGACCCGAGCTTTTTCACATTGGGATCGCCGCTGACAGGTGTTGCGTTCAGGTCGATGAACATCAGGTACCAGGTCTCGTTGTCGATGACACCTTGCCCGGGTTCTATTCCCAGGGGATCGTAACCGGGTCGCCAGATCTGCGGGCCGTACTGGAACCCGGCTTTTGAAAAGACCTGATCGATAAGGGTTCCCGGTGTTATCTCTAGGGATCCCGGGGGGAAGAGGACCTCTCCGGATTGGTCCAGCACAACCATTCCTCCGAGGAAACAGCCGAGCAGTACGCACGCAAGTCCTACCCGGGCACGAAAATCCATCGTTAATCCCGCTTGTCTTCCATTAACCGGTCAGTCTCTTCCTTTACAAAAATCACGGACTTCCCGCAGACCGGACAGGGCCGGGGTGGTTTTTCAGGACGGAAGTATACGGTACCGGTGGTATACTCTGTACCGTCAAGGGAACAGACAACGTCAATGCCTTCTTCGAACAATCGTTCCACGGTGCAGGAACTCAGGATATTCCGGATATTCCCTTTCTGGAGAAAACGCCCGTCATTTTTTGAGAGGGCAAGCCCGAGACCGGCCATGCAGCCGATCACGCCATCTTCGGTGCCCCCGAGACCTTTGAGCCGGATGTGGAGGTTCTTTGCAAGCGTGCGGGCCCGGTCCTGTGTGAGGATGGAACATTTTGCATCCTGGCCGTAGACGATGAGCGGGGACGCGATCTGGTCGCTTGAGGCAACGGCCAGGCCGGGATCGCTGCCCTCCAGGAAATCCCCGAGCATGACCTCTTCAGCCATTTCAAATAAATGATCCATTGCCTCTTCTCCTTCAGCCTGTACATGGATGACAGCGTTGCTGTTGTGCGAGGTGTAGGGAATATCGGGATGCACGTACAGCTGGTGCCGGGTGACCCCGAAGACCGGGTACTCCTTAACAACGGTGTCTGCAATCATTCGCGCCAGTTTCCCGGTCCCCCGGGGACCCGTGAGGGTGTCGGTATCGTCAATGCTGATATAGATCGTCTGGATCAACTCGTTGTACATTGGTGAAAGAAAGCAGATTATAGTTTTGTTTAACTTTTTTCTATGTTCATTTTTTCAGATTGACTAACACTCATCTCCCGGAACCGGTGTTCGCAGTACCGCTAAAATCGCTGTCAAGCAGCCTGCGGGTACACCTGATAATATCCTGGAATTCACCGGGTTCCGGGATCTCTCTTGCAAATCCTACCGTCAGGCACCGGTTAAGAACCCACCGGAGATCGTCCTGCTGTATTGCGGGGGAGTTGATAAGATGCTCCAGTTCCCCGGTTGTCAGTTCATCGCCGTCACTGATCTCGTGAGAGAGAACGATCCGCAGGGCCCGGCCGGTCTTACGGTATGCTTCCGGCCAGATACCGTGGGTGGCATCCCGCTCGGCTTCATCAAGGAGACGGGCTGCGATCTCCCGGGGACGGATCGGGGGGTCCGGCTCGCACACGGTATCGTTTGGAGCAACACGATCTGTCGGGTGGATACGGGCAAGATACCAGATTGCGGCTGATATGAGAAGTACAAAGGAAATGCCAACAACCGGAACCAGCGTTGCGAAGGGATCCGCCGGGTCATCCCCCACAACGGAGATAACGGTCCCGTTCTGAAGTACCGCATTCATATGAAGAAGCCTGTTTCCGTAACCTGAATAGGTGAGATCCACCGTCTCTTCAGAGGTCGTGACGTTGATCCGGCTCTGGTTGAGGGTAAACCCGGTTTCTGCAATCCTGCTCCCGTATTCCCGGTACGTGGTGTTGTCTGTCAGCGCAACCGGCAGGGGAACAGGAACAGTGGAGGATTCTTCTGCAAACATGACACGGGTTTCACGGAGGGTTCCTTTGATCACCGCGGTCATCGTCCCTGACGAATAGGTCAGCAAAAAACTGCCGGACCGGTTCGAAACCGGGATCACCTTGGGGTTTTGGCGAGTGAACCCGACCCGGGTCAGGGAATCATCCAGAGACTCCACGAGGGGATCTGCATTGATATATCCCAGCAGTTCAGTCTCTGCATCCACGGTCTGGTTGCTTTCCCGGGCGATCTGGTTTTGCAGGGCAGTGGTATCCTGTGTCATCTGGCTGTTCTGGAGTGCCGCAGCCGCGCTTGTAGTCACCGGGTTTTCTGAGGTGGTGGACCCTGCAGGAGACACCGCCCCCGCAACATCCACGGTATCCGTCCCGGCTACGGGTTCCTGGTTTGCAGGAACGTCCTCCATGCGGGTGATAAAATGGATGACAATCCCCCCAAGCGTCGACATCCTCATCCCGCCTTCCTGGTACCTGAATGTGACCGTAAGCAGGTACTCTGCCGGCGTATCCGATTTCCCGACAGGGAGTGAAACGGTACGCTGTTCAGTGAATGCCGAAAAAGTCCGGGTCTGCATGCTCGCACCACGGGAACCGGCGGTCCCGGCATGTACCGGGGTCATTGCCAGTTCAAGGGTTCCGGTGACGTCATGATTATACGTACTTCCAAGGGAGAGGGGAATTGTGGCCTCCTCGCCCGCAAGGACGTAATACTCGCTCTGCGGTATCGAAAGGGCGACTTCCGCTGCGGAGACAGAGGATATGCCAAAAAGAGCGATGAGGACGAGTATCACAAACAATTTCATTGGTTTTTCCTCACGTCCCAACCCTCGGCAATTCCCCGGCACGCGGCTCGCAAAGGATGTGGGACCTACACCCCTGAGCCAGTCCGGCCGAAACCGCACATTCACGGTTCGTACGGGGTGATCCTGCACGTTCATCCCGGTCTTGTGCGGGAATGTCTATCCTGGCATTACAAAATTCCGGGGTTCCCGATGCGGAGAAGCCGGTATCTCCGTGTGACCTTCCGTAGCGATCTCCTGTTCCTAAAGGATGGTATCCCTGTTAATCTGCCTGACAGATCAATCGATCTCACGGATTGGGAAAACGGCATCATAATGAATATATTTACTTACTCTGAAAATAAAAAGAGTTACCTTGTTGAAATAATTAATAATAATTAATTTACCACTCTCTGGTACAGAATCGAGGCACACTCAAATGAACAACCATGAACCGGGATCTCATTACAGGAAGGTATGGGTACCGGTTGTTCTCGTTTTTTTCCTGTTCGTATGCTGTATCTCTCCGGCAGGGGCTGATGACAGCGCCACCGCACTCGGCATCATCCCGGGAAAAAGCAATATCGCCAGCCTTGCCTTTGCAAACGCGGGGACCGGGGCATACTATTTTAAGTTCGATCAAACATCTGGGGGAGGTCTCAATGCGCTCCACATCGCATCAAGTTCCTCATCAGTAACAAATTACGGCGATGTCACAACGACCACGGGCCAGTCCGGGACATTCTATATTACCGATACGGGAGGGAGGGGCTACCAGGATGAGGCAATCCTTCTCGTTGCGGTGAAAGGGAATATTCCCAGCGATTTTTCCATTCACATAACCTCCAGCGGATATTCCTGGACCCCGACCGGGGCAAAGGATACCCCTCCCTCCCTCTCGCAGGTAACGTACAGATCCGGCGCCGTTGACCAGACGTTCACCAGATCCGATTTCGTGTACGGGTCGCAGACATGGAAACCTGCCGGGAATAATGCGCCATCTGATTACCCGCTCTATTACGGGCAGGATACCTCTGACACCACCAATACGTTCAAGCTGATGTTCGTGGATCTCAGGGCCGGGCCGCTTGGTGCCAACGGCGACATTGATACTTCCGCCCTTACGGATAAGGGCGCCATTAAGGTCGATTATACGATCGAGAACCTGGATACGGTTGCCGCATTCAACACCTATGCCTGGAACGAGAATACCACCCAGGGGAAGGGTATCTCGTGGGCAAACCGGCTGGTCGGGACCGGGAGCAGCGGGTATACCGTGCTGGGATCCGGGTACAAGGACCGGGCATCGGAATTCCCCACGGTGGAGGGCAGCGCCCCGGTATATCATGCCCCGGACACGGATTTCAAGGCGGATGTAACTTCAGGGGCTGCCCCCCTCACCGTGCAGTTTACCGATACGACGGTCCAGTCCGTCAAGACCTGGGCATGGGATTTTGGGGATGGCAGCACATCAACGGAGAAGAGCCCGCAGCATGTGTACGTCAAGGAAGGTACCTATACGGTTGCCCTCAGCACGGCAAATACGCAGGGCCTGAGTACAACAAAGACCCAGACAGGCATGATTACGGTCACAGACTCAACCGGGGGGAATGCCGCGGGCACTTCATCCGGCGGTTCATCCGGCGGTTCATCCGGCGGTAGTTCTGACGATAGTGGATCTACGGGATATACTGATACCCATACGGGGATCACCTACCGGGTAAATTTCACGGCCAATGCAACATCCGGGGTTGCACCATTTCCCATCCAGTTCAACGACTTTTCCGAAATTCCCAACAGCACTTCATGGGCATGGGATTTTACCGGTGACGGACAACCTGAAAGCACATTAAAAAACCCCTCGTACATCTTTCGCACGGCCGGGAATTATTCTGTGAACCTGACGCAGACCACTTCTGACGGAAAGGTGTACTTCCTTTTGCGATCGCAGTATATCCGTGTCCTCGACATGCCGTCCCTTGATAGCGATGAAGGCTGGATCTCATCGGATCTTCCTAAAAATGAAACAAATTCTTCGCAAGCGGATCCGGAGCAGACTGTTGCGCCCACTCCGAAGAGTACAGCAACGGATACCGGCGGGTCGTCCCCACTCGGGACGAAAGTTGCGGAGGTGCTTTTTGATTCCATGGTCGTTGTCGGGGTTATCGGGGGAGGATTGTTCCTCTGGAGGAAGATGTGATGCCGGAACGTGGGGGACAGATTCCGAAAAAACGTGGACTGCTATGGAACATTTTGCAATCACGACAATAACCATCCTTCCCGGGAGGGCGAAGGACGGGCGATCTGAATCGTTTAAGGAGATTGCCCTCAGGGCAGGTGACATGATCTCGATCGTGGGACCCACCGGTTCCGGGAAGACCGCGTTCATCAACGACATCGAGGTCTTTGCCAGTGGCGATACCGTGACCGGGCGGACCGTGCTTGTCAACGGGGAAGTCCCCCCGGACGAGATGGTGCGGGACCCGGCCAAAAAACCGATTGCGCTGATCACCCAGAATACCAAGTGCCTTGCCGACCTCACGGTCCTGGAATTTTTAGAGATGCACGTCAAAGCCCGCAGGATTGCGGATAATTCCCGTATGGCAGAGACGATCCGGCTCGCAAACGAGTTCACCGGGGAGAAGATTGCCGGCACGATGCGCATGACCTCGCTCTCCGGGGGCCAGACGCGTTCGCTCCTGATCGCCGATGCAATCACCGTGAGCAGCGCCCCTATCATCCTGCTCGACGAAGTGGAGAGCGGGGGCATCTTTAAGGAGAACGTGATCTCAAGCCTGAAAAAGAACAACAAAGCCGTGATCTTTGTCACCCACGATCCGGTCCTTGCGCTGCTCTCGGACCGCCGTATCGTTATGCGGAACGGTGCCGTGGAGAAGATCCTTGAGCCGAACGGGTGCGAGACAAAAATCCTTGGACAGATCTCCGGCATGGACCGCGTTCTCTCTGATATGCGGGAACGGATCCGGGCCGGCGAACTGCTCACCGATAATGGGGGGCCGGTACCATGAGGGAGATCGCTCCTTCTCGTGTTCGCTCCATAACGGAGTTCGCAAACTCGAAGGAGATCGCTCCTTCTCGTGCTCACCCCCTGCGGGGGTTCGCATAATGAAACTGCTCATCTTTGCCGGTCCGCCGAGCGCCGGGAAGACGGCGGTGGTCCGCCAGATCCTCCGGCAGCTGGCCGGGGAATCGTTCATCGCCTTCCTCAAGATCGACGTGGTACGGGCATTCGAGGACGAGGAATTAAAAAAAGAGTTTGAGATTCCCACGCGGAAGGTTTACTCCGGGGATGTCTGCCCCGACCACACCGGGATCCTCGTGCTCCGGGACGCGATTGCGTGGGCCGAGGACCTTGGTGCGGGCATCCTGATCGTGGAGAGCGCCGGTCTCTGTCTCCGCTGCACGCCGTACACCACCCAGTCCCTCGGGATTGTCGTGCTCTCCGCGGTTGGCGGGACAAACAGCCCCTTAAAGATGACGCCGATGATCGCACTTGCCGATATCGCGGTTGTTACGAAAGTCGACCTGATCTCGCAGGCAGAAAAGGAGGTGTTCCGGGAACGGGTGCGGGAAGTTGCCCCCCGGGTCGATATCATCGAGACCAACGCCGTGCATGGGACCGGCCTCCGGTATCTGTTGAAGGCGATCCGGAACATGCCGGAGATCCTTTGCGCGGACGATATCGTGCTCAAGGGCATGCCGCCCCTCGCGGTCTGCACGATCTGTGCCGGGAAGAAAGAGATCGGGTGGCAGCACCACTTCGGGATCTTAAAGACCCTTGACGGTGCTGACGACCTGTACCGGGGAGAGTGACTCCGCATGGTATGGGAACCGCCCGGCCGGAACTGCGGGTCCTGTGGGGTCGCGAACTGTGGGGATTTTCTCACCCTCGCCCGGCAGGGAAAAAAGGATCTCCCGGACTGCCCGTACTATCCCCGGCAGGCCGGTGCGGACCCGGTGCAGGCCATGCCCTCCCGTACGGGCCGGGACATCCTCGGGTTCGATTACGATTTTGTCGTGAGGCCCTTCCCGAAAGAGCCGTCGGCCCGGCGCTACATCCAGCCGTTCCGGGCAGACCTTATTGAGCGGTGGGAGATCCGGCCGGGAGATATTCTCCGGGGCAGGCCGGTCGAACCGAGTTGCCCGGTCCAGCATGTGCTCCGGGTGATATCGGTGGACCCGGTGACCGCGATCCTTGCCTGCCACACGGTTGGGCCGGTGGCTGCACGGAAGAGCGGGGTGGTCCACGATATCCGGGCCTACCACGAAATCGCCTTTGAAGGTATGGCCGAGACGGTCCGGCACGAACCGGTAGTCGGGTTCCGGATGCGTTTCCTTCCGGCAAACTGCATGCGGCAACTGGTTCACTCGGGCGTTGTCCAGATGGTGCTGAACAAGTCGTTCGGCACGCACGTCAAAATAGAGGACATTCAGATGCACGGGAAACGGGAGAAACTCAAGGATATCACCATACGGCCCGGTGACTCCGTGTCCATCGAAGACCCGTCCGGCGCAAGAAAGATCGTGCTCATCGATGGCATCCGGGTCCACGGCTCGGACGGGACGGTGCTGGAACGCTCGCGTGACGAGCCGGGGTCCGGGCACGTCCCGGGATCCGGGAGGGGTCACCGCCATGATCAGGGCGGGCACCGGCACGATGACTGTGACTGAAGCCAGGTGAATATGCCCCGGAATGCAGGGAAGGCACCTGTACGCCGGGCCATCAGGAGGGTTGGGAGAATTTGCCGGCAATCAAAGTTAATAAAAAATAATTGTTTCTTACAAAAAGTAAATCAAATTAATTAAATTTTTATATTCATGAAACCGATCAGATTGATGATAACGCATTCCCCCACAGGGGAGCATGGAATAATCCATGTCATTGACGATAGTAAACCCTGTCGCCGACTCAACCGATGTGCGTTGTCGAAATGCCAGAAACAGGAACATCGATCAAAGCAGCAGAACAAAGAGAAGTTCAACATCTCATCACACACAAAAGGATTTTTTCACCCGGTACCGGCTGATGGTTACAGGAGGTACCGGGACTGGTATGTTCCGGTTTTGCACAAAATTTTTCTCTGACAACGATTTTTAAATGGATTGACAGGACAATGGACTTGCGCAGGCCCATAAAAAAAGGATCCGGCCGAGGGAGGAAATCTCATCCACCGAAAGCCCGGACAGATAATGAATCATATACCGAAAGCGGGCAGCAAATCCGGTATTGCACAGAATGCAATACGATGTACCAGGCTGACCTGCATCCCGTTTCCGGGGGACTGTGCCCGGCGTGTTATTACATTGTGTATGCTGATGACGATGACTGATATCGTCATGGATAACCGGACCGTCGTTGTTGATGGGGACGTGATGTGTAAGAGCTGCGCGAACGGTTCATATTATCAGGTACTACCTTCCTAAACCTTCTTTATCCATGGCAATATCTTTTCAGGACCCGGTACCACCCTTTCCCGGATGGGAGCGCCGGATATACCGGCTCTCACGCCCGGTAACCGAAGAGGACATCCAGGCATTTCTGGGGGATCAGGAGCTGTACACTCGCGAGACGGCTTCCGGCACGCGGGCCATCATCCATAAGTACGGTCTCGTGGAGATCAACCTGATAGTCGGTGCCCGCGAGGCGGAGATATGGTTCGCTCCGGACAACGGAGCATATCCATCAGAATATCTCGACGCACTCTTCCAGACCCGGTTTTAATTCCGCTGGTGGCGGTCAGAGAAAAGAGATTTTAATCGACTGCTACCATCACTTCGGAGGCCTTGACAACTGCGTAGACCTTCGATCCCTCGTGCAGTTTCAGGGATTCTGCAGAATGGGTGGTAATGGAGGAGACCATCTCCTGGCCTCCGGCAATTGCGATAACGACTTCGGTGCTGACCGGGCCCTTCTTGATGGACTTGACGGTGCCCGCGATCTGGTTTCGTGCACTAATCTTCATGATTTTCACCTGATGGCTCTTTTAGCCATATTACGGTATAATAGTATCTGATGGCATCATTATTTTTATTTAACAAATTAAAAAGTAAATCAAAACTTTTTTATCAACTCTGAACCGATCCATAATCCTCGGAAAAGGTAATTATGACACGAATCCTGAACCAGTTCACAACCGTTTACATCGGCATCGCACTCGTCATCCTGTTCATCGCGGCTGCGTGTGCCGGCTGCACATCTGCACAACCGGGCAGCACATCCGCAGGCACCGCTACGATAACAACTCCCGCCTCATCACAGGGGAGTATCCTCGTCTTCTCCGGCGCCGGACTCAAATCCCCCATGGAGGAGATCGGGAAGGCATTCACCCAGAAGTACGGGATTGATGTCCAGTACAATTATGGCGGCGCAGGCACGCTGGTCTCGCAGATGAACCTGACGCACAAGGGCGATGTCTTCATCTCCGGTTCGACCGTGGAGTTCAAGAACGCAAAGGCCCAGGGCCTCGTGGATTCCTACGAGCTCGTTGCCTACCACGTGCCGGTCATCGTTGTCCAGAAAGGCAACCCGAAAAACATCAAGACCCTTGCAGACTTTGCACAGCCCGGCCTGAAGGTGGCACTGGGGGACACATCTGCCACGGCCATCGGTAAAGCCGGGGCAAAGATGTTCCAGAGGCTCAACATCACCGAAGCAGTCGAGAAGAATGTCGTCACCCGGACACCGACTATCAATGAACTTATCGTTATTATGAATGCAGGACAGGCAGATGCAGCAATCCTGACCCTTGACAATGTCAAACCGGATACGATGGATATGATCACGATCCCGATCAGCGACAACGAAGTCCTGATCACCCCAATCGGCGTGACAACCTTTACAGAGAACTCCGATGCCGCGGCAAAGTTTGTTGCCTTTGTTGCATCTGACGAGGGCAAGGCGTTCTTTGCAAAGCACGGGTTCCCGGTCTACCCGGACCCGGTCTATGCCGAGGTCAAACCGTAAAAACGGACGGAAACCATGACGGATTTCAAGCCGATCGGTACTGCACATTCGCCATTCAGTACGCCCGGTGCCCCCCCGTTCCAGAGCGCCTTCTCGCAAGTGGAGGGGACCATCGAGATCTTCCCGGAATACCGGGAAGGTCTGATGAGTATCGAGGGGTTCTCCCATCTCATCATCCTCTCCTGTTTCGACCGGGCCACGCAGCGGGCACTCACCGAACAGGCGTTGATTGACGATGTGGCCCCACACGGCATCTTTGCCTGCCGGCATTTCAACCGCCCCAACCCGATTGGGATTTCATATGTGGAATTGATGAAGGTCACGGACGGGGTCCTGCAGGTCAGGGGGCTGGACCTCCTTGAAGGCACACCCGTCCTGGATATTAAACCCTATATCCCGGCATTCGACAGTTTCCCGGACGCCGTTACCGGATGGGTGACTCCCCGCCACATCGAACAGATCCGCGAGACCAGCACCCGTGCCGGGCAGGGGATGAGTAAAGACCAGCAGCACGTGTAGCGGCGGGAGGTGGCCCATTGAAAAAAATCTCGCTCGCGCTGACCGCCATTGTTTTTTGTGTGATCAGCGGGACACTCCTCGGCCTCATCATCTATTCTCCACTGCCCATCCTTGCCCGGAGTCTCGTAAGTCCCGAGATCCAGTTCGCGATCCTGCTCAGCCTCGTAACAAGCGTGGCATCAACCCTAGTCTGCATCGCGGTTGCTATTCCGGTTGCATACGCTCTTGCCCGGTATACGTTTCCCGGTAAACAGATCGCAACACTCATCCTGACCCTCCCCCTCACACTCCCGCCGCTGGTTGCCGGTATCGCCCTCCTCCTCTTTTTTGGCACAACCCCATGGGGGAAGGCGCTTGACAACGCCGGATTTGGCGTGATCTTCACCCCGCTTGGGATCATTGTTGCGGAAGTGTTCGTCAACCTTCCCTACATGATCCGTATCATGCGGTCCACGTTCGATGCCATCAACCCGCGGTTCGAGCACGTGGCAAAAACACTCGGGTGTACCGAGACCGGCGCATTCTTCAGGGTCACCCTCCCCATGGCCCGCCACGGCCTCCTTGCCGGCACGGTCATCACGTGGTCAAAGGCAATGGGGGAGTTCGGGGCAGTCCTGATGCTTGCCGGTGCAACAACGATGAGGACCGAGACGCTGCCCATCGCCCTCTACCTCAACATCTCGACCGGTGACGTGGACCTTGCCGTGGCAGCTGCAACAATCCTGATCCTGATATCGCTTGTTGCCTTGTGTACTGTCGAATACTTTGACCGGGACGTGCATGTCTTTTAGCGGGTGACCTGTCAGTGCTGAGTATCGTTTCCCTCTCCATCACGCTGGGCGGGTTCTCCGTACGGGACGTGTCGCTTGAGGTCAAACCCGATGAATATTTCATCATCCTCGGCCCGACCGGCGCGGGGAAAACGATCCTTCTCGAAACGATTGCCGGCATCCACGCCCCGGATTCGGGAAAGATCTTCCTTGATGACCGGGAGATCACGGCACTCGAACCCCGCGAGCGGAATACCGGGATGGTGTACCAGGACTACATGCTCTTTCCTCATCTCACCGTTGAGGAAAATATTGCGTTCGGGTTACGCCAGAAAAACATCCCCCGGGACGAACAGCGTGCAATCGTGGAGGAGATGTGCATGCTCCTTGAGATCGGCCATCTTGCCGGACGCTACCCGGGCACCCTGAGCGGCGGGGAGCAGCAGCGTGTTGCCCTCGCCCGGGCGCTTGTGCTCCGGCCGGCAATCCTGCTGCTCGATGAACCGATGAGCGCCCTTGACAGCAGGACCCGTGAACGGATGCGGAGCGAACTGTCCCGGATCCGGAAACTCACCGGGACTACCATTGTCCAGATCACCCATCATTTCGATGATGTCTTTGCCCTTGCCGACAGGATTGCGATCATGCGGGAGGGGAGGATTGTGCAGGTTGGCGAAACCTCTGAGGTATTCCTCCATCCCGCTGATACTTTTGTTGCAGAGTTCCTTGGCATCGGAAACATTATCCGGGGGAATTCAGTGATGGCCGGCAAAATTGCGAAGATCACTCCTGCTCGTGGCCCGGCATTCTTTGCTGCGTCCGATATCGTCGGGGATGTTGTTGCCACCCTGCACGCCGAGGATGTTATCCTGTCAAAGGCACCGTTCGAATCCAGTGCCCGCAACGGTCTTCCCGGAACCGTTTCCGAGATTATCCCCTCAGGAAGTACGGTACGGGTGATCCTTGATGCAGGATTCCCGCTCACGGCCCTGCTCACCCGCGAGAGCTGCCGCGACCTGGACCTTGAACCCGGCAGTTCGGTGTATGCAACGTTCAAGGCGACTGCTGTGCACGTGATCCCGGTCACCGCATCAGAATGAAAACAAAAAAATTACGTGATTTTTATCTCATTGATCCGGTCAAGCGACTTTGCGAGATCGCTCATCACGATCTTTGAGTCCGACATCGTATACAGCGTGTCCTCGATATAGAGCGCACGTCGCACCGGGGCCATGTCCCCGGAATACCCGTCGTAGTGCGTCACCTTGCCCTTCACGATAAAACCTGTCTTCGGGTTGATGCTGTACACGTATGCTCCACCCCATGCAGGGGGTTGGGAACACCCCTGTCCGAGAGCATTGCAGGAATATTCTGCCGTCAGGTGGAGAGGCAGTACGAGAAGGTTCTTCTCCTTGTCAAAGAGGAATGCCTTCGGATCGCTCAGGACCGGTGAGTCGCTGCTGGCCGCTCCAAGTGATTCGCTGTCAATAAGTACCGGGTTGTCCACGTCCGCGACATTGAAGAGTGCGATCTTGACCGGCCCGGACCGCGAGTCCTTTCCGACGCCAATGATATGGGTCGCGTCATAGGGGTGCAGGTAGTTCGAGAACCCGGGGATCTTCAGTTCACCGAGAATGACCGGCCGGTTCGGGTTAGAGAGCCCGATCACGTAGAAGGGATCTGTCTCGCGGAACGTGACGAGATAGAGCCGGTCGCCCATGAACCGGGCCGCATAGATCCGCTCCCCGGGGGCGATTTTTGACAACATCCCGAGCGTGTTGAGTTTCTCATCAAGCACCGTGATCTTACTGGACGATGACGTGCTCCATCGCCCCGTCATGGTTTCGATGGTGGTTGCCACGCGGAGGTTGCCATCATACTCGTCAAGCGAGTACTGGTTGAGGAGCATGCCGTCAACGATCCCTCCTGCCTTGTACGTGATCTTCCCGTTGTCGATCGCAAAGGAATAGATCGTTGTTGAGGCGATCACACCATATCTACTCGTGTCAGGGATCGCGATATAGAGATTTTTCGGGGACACGTACACGGTGCCAGTTGTCCCGACAATGAATGTTTTTGCAGAGACCGGCTCCAGTGCGGCAATATCCAGCGAACCGATGGTGGAGAAGGTGAAGTCCTGGTCGGTGGTGTTGAACGCGTACACCGGCGGTGTGGTGATGCCACCATGGTCGTCATGGATCGTAGGGAGTTCGAGGTCATCAGGCTGGTAGGGAATTGGCAGGCTGCTGATGAAATAGAGCTGCGTCCCGATCATCCGCGAACTGGTGTACGAACCATCGATGTCCAGTTCCCGGACCAGCACCGGCGCTGCGGGATCTTTTACCGAGAAGACATAGACAAGCGTCCTCTGCACGGAACCGGGGTACCTGCTGCATGAACCGGGGGCACACGCCACAATGGGACGTGTCCAGTAGTCCGTGGCGATCAGGACAACGTTATCGCCGTTGATGTACAGGTCTCTGGGTTGGCCGGAGAACCGGAGCGTGGAGAGGATCTCTGCGTCCTTTGCCGGGTATGCCTTGAGGATGTGCATGCAGTTGCCCGAAACAACGTAGATGTTCTCCCCGTCGGTCTTGATGATGTCCGCTTCATCGACCTGCTTCACCTGGACGTTGGTTTTTGAAAAATCCCGGGTAACCGAAGCGGCCACGGTCTGGGCAGCGGTCGGGACTGCTGTCAGGACTGGTGCGTTCGTATGGACGGGCGCTGGTGGGGAGGATGACGTCTTGATCGTCCCGGTCATGCCGGAGAACTCTCCGGACTGGCTCTTCTGGGTCGGTTTGAACGAAGACGAATAGACCTGGACCAGCAGTTCCTCATCAGCAGGAAGATTGGTTACTCCCGTGATGCTGAACGTGTCACCGATTATCCGGTCCCCGATCGGGCTGATGGTGATGTAATACCCCCCGGTACCTGTAGCCTGTGGTGACAGGGTAGCCGGTGTTGCGATCGGCATGGGCATTGTTGTTGGCATAAATCCCACGGACGGAGCTGCAAGGATGTTGAAGAGTGCTGTTCCCGTTGCCTCCTCCTTTATGGCTTCGACAATCACGATGTATTCATCCGGCTTGAACGTTGAGGTGTCCACCTCAAAACTGAACGTGCGTGCCCCGGCCGGGACCAGCACGGGTGTGGAGGTGTCCGTTGATCCTGCCACGGGAGTACCCGTGTGCGACCGGATGTACGCGATCACATCCTCCCGGGTTGCGAGCTGATCGATGCTCGTCACGATCCCGGAGACGACCGGGATCTTTTCGGTTATTGCGGGTGTGGGTGCAGGGACACCCAGGGCCGGGCTGGCAGACGGGGCCTGGACCATGGGGAGGATGATAATTGTAGCAAGTATGCCAAGGATACAGCCGAGGGCTATCAGGATGCTGTCACTTTTGGTTAGCAGAAGAGATCACCTTCCTCTTAGTTTTTTATAAAATTATTTATTGGTTTTGATTTTATTTTTAAAAAACGATAATTTTTCCAAGTGATTTGTATCGCAGGGAAAATAATTGTCGAGAAAAAAGGGTGAGATCCGTTCCGTTATAATCTGAGAGGAGACGGGTCGTTTCCGCATCCCCCGACAATTACATATCCTATTTTTTACACTGTAGAATACATTTCGAGATGCTGACGCTCCCGGGCTTACGTTGCACTCGTTGGGGGGGTCGGGCGGTGTACTTCCCGTGCGAACAAACCGATGTGATTCAGGAAAGTACCATCGGAAATTTTCCCCGGATCTGTTGATCACGGGCGATAAAATATCAAAGTACACCGCCCGACCCCCCCAGGCCCCCTCCCATTTCCGAGCTGGATTCGTGCAGTTTTACGGGATGAATGATGGGATTGTCCTGGCTCCGTGGGGGTGAGGGGTCGCATGGTGTACAAATAGGGTGAGCGGGGGATGTCATTTCAAAAAAAAAGGTTTTCTATAGAGTATATTTTTTATTTATTTTAGGAATCCGATGAGTTCACACAACTGCACAACGATTACGTGGCCGGTTGGTGATCGGTCAGAGGGACCCCCATATTTCAGTCGATCAGCAAAAGTGCCATGAGCTCCGGGTGTCCCTTGACCGGGAACCGGACCGGCATCCCTGCTCTCTCCGCGGTCTTCACCATGTTGACGCCGACCGCGTGCTCGGGAATCCGGGCCTGGGTCGGGTGGACACAGATCCCTGCCTTCACGTTGCAGGTCTCGCAGAGCCGGCACGAGCCGTTGATGAACGCAAGAGCGAACGGGTTGCCGGCATTGAACGCGGTTCGTTCGAGCTCGAGCATCATCGGGGCAAACGTACCGGTACCGATGAAATGATCTTTCCAGAACTGTGTGGCCTGCTCTTTCTTGTCGGCCGGGGCTTCCGGGTCGAGCCAGTACTTGTAGACCGAGCAGATCACATCGGGATCGGCCACTGCAGGTGAGATGAACTTTACCAGGAGGGCGTACCGGTATTCCGAGAGGATCTTCCGGAACTCATCCGGGGTCGGGACGTGCGGCGGGCAGGTCAGTTTCTTTCCGTAACCAATGCACCCGGCCCGGCACTTCAGCGGGACCCGGTTCTCGATCACCACATCTCTTGCCTGGATCACCTTTGCATCGGTTGCCCCGAGATCTTTTGCAGCCGTGACAAGGAATGCATACTCCTCCGTCTTATCGTGCAGCTCCATGGGAATAATGTTCGGTCGCGGTGTGTAAAAGGGTGGTGGCGTATCGTGAATGCATCATTTTTTTCAGCAGGGGCTTTTTTTAAAAACAGGAAATTCCGGGAATGAAATCGCGTCCCCTGCCCTAAAACACCAGCACCCGCTGGTGGTCCGCCTGGACGTTGCCCGGAGGATAGAACAGGATCTTGCCAAGGCCCGGGAACCCGATGTCGAGGACGGCGTTCAAGTCCTTGTTCTTTGAAAGGCCCCGCTTCAGGAGCGACGGCACCAGGACAAAGAAGTGGAGGTTCTCGCTGCCGGCCACCGCATTGATCACGTCCTGGATATTGAACGGCACGGACTCCTTTGGGGTCCTGTGACTGCCGGCAACCGAATAGACCCCGTCCTCGATGAAGATCACCCGGGTCAGGATTCTCTGGTGGGCGCAGGCAACGGCGAGCGAGACTGCACCAAAGGCGTGTTCGGTACTGTATGGGCTTCTGGTTACGAGGATCGTGACCGGGGGTGCCGTGCTGCTCTTCTCAGCACGGTCGAAGGAGACCGCCGGCCCTTTCTTCGGGAACTGGACGGACCCGGCATTGTCTGCAAGGATGATGTGGGAATGCTCGAACCGGTCGATCATCGCGTTCAGGTCCCGGATCCGGAACGGCTTGATCGTGCAGGTGGAGACGATCACACCCTGGCCATCGTCCCAGGTGCTGTAGCCCCGTGCCGTGGCATTCCGGTTACAGGCAAGGAAATAACTCGGGAGCCCCAGTTTGCCGGCCCGGTCGTGGAGCTCCTCGAGCCCGCGCCCGATGTTCTCTGCTTCCGTTGGGCTCTGCGTTGCATGGCCGGTGTGGACACCATCGAGATACGCGTAGAATTCCGGTGACAAGCGGGCTTCGAGCCCTGCCGAGAGGCACTGGACCGCGTTCCATGCTGAGCGGTGCATGTACGGGGAACGGGTCTGGAGCCAGCCGAACGAATCGGGAAGGGGGGGACGGTTCTGCCGGACCAGGGATATCACATCCTTCCAGAAGGAGGGCTGGTTGCCGGCATCCAGGCCATTCTGGTCAACCACCTGGTCGGGATATTTCATCCTGAGGCGTTCGACAGAGATCCCGCGGAGGTCCAGTTCCTGCCGGTTGCAGACGATCCGGACCGAGGTCAGGGAGAGTATCACTTCCCAGACCTGCTGGGCCTCCGGCTCCTCAAGGCTGTAGAGGGCATCGCCCGTGAGAAGGAACGAGAAGACCGGGCTCCCGGCCTGTGGCCGGTGCATCAGGGTTTCGGGATAGAGCTGGACGAAGAAGAACTTGAGGGATTCCTCGATCCACGAGAGCCTCTCGATCGATAAGGGGCTGGAAAGGAGGAAAAAATGCGTTGTCATGATGGGACGACCATGGGGAATTCAGATTATTTTCTTGCCAGCCTGATCTCCCAGTGGCCGTCAGAGGATTTCACGGTCTCCATCGAGAGACCTTCCTCCCGTGCGATCCGGGGAATGGAGGTCGTAACGGCGGGGAAATTATCGCAGGTAATGAATAATTCTCCGGATTGCCTTAAAGCCTTTGCTTTTCTCTCCACTACCGTGAGACAGTACGGGCCGGTCTTCCCGCAGATATCGATTTTTTCCTGTGTCATGCCCCGCATCACCCGTATTATGCCTTCATTCTTCTTTCATCAGTCCCGGGTTATATTTCCATTCACCGGTCCCGTAGAGGTCTGCCATGCCACCAGGCATTTACCTGATCACAAGAAGTAAACCCAATAAAGAAGTACACCCAACATGAACAACCATGAGTGACGCGAAGATCAAAAAGGCATTGCAGGAAGCGGGAATTACTGAAAAAATTACCTGTCCCCAGGCATTCAGCATAGCAGAGAAGGCAAAGGTCTCCCGGAGTGTGGTCGGCGAATACTGCACAAAGAACAAGATCAAGATCCGGGAGTGCCAGCTGGGCTGCTTCAAATGAGCAGGTTCCTCTCTGTCATCGCGGTAGCGGATGCGGTAGCGGCAGCGGAGAAGATCGCCCCGGCACAAAAAACCGAGACCGTGCCTGTCGAGCAGTCCGCCGGCCGCGTGCTGGCGGGGGATATCGCGGCTGATGTCGATATCCCCGGGTTCGACCGGTCGGTGGTGGACGGGTATGCAGTCCGATCAGCGGATACGACGGGGGCGGGCAATTCTGCCCCCTCCCTCCTCCAGTGTATCGGACGCGTGGCAATGGGAACGCACGATACGAACCTTCGCATCGGCACTGCCGAATGCACGTACATCCCGACCGGGGGTGTGCTCCCGGAGGGAGCGGATGCAGCAGTGATGGTGGAATACACCGAAGAGGCCGGAGACACGATCCTGGTAAAAAAGACCGTTGCCCATGGAGAGAACATCCTGCTGCGGGATGATGATTTCAAAACAGGCGAGGTCGTGTTCCACGCAGGCCGACGACTCTCCCCGCAGGACGCCGGGGTGCTCGCTGCCTGCGGGTGTGCAACCGTCATGGTGGCAAAGAAGCCTGTGATCGGGATCATCTCGACCGGCAACGAGCTGGTGCCGGCAACGATCGTCCCCGGCCCGGGCCAGGTCCGGGACGCAAACGCCCCGATGCTCGCATCGTGGCTCAGGGAATACGGGTGCGAACCGAGACTCTGCGGGATCGTAAAAGATGAACGCGAGGCCTTCGAGACCATGATTGCAAAGGCACTCCCGGCATGCGATGTCATCCTCCTTTCAGGAGGCAGTTCCAAGGACGACCGGGATATGACCGCGGGAGTTATTGCCGGGAAAGGTACGGTGCTGGTCCACGGGGTCGCCATCGCACCGGGCAAGCCCACGATCATCGGGCAGATCAACAACAAGCCGGTCTTCGGCCTGCCCGGCCATCCCGCCTCGGCCTTTGTGGTCCTCATTGCCATCGTCCGCCCGCTTCTCGATAAGATGCTCGGGCTCGATCATCCCATGCTCCCGACCATGAAGGCAATCCTTGCGGAGAATATCCCGTCCCAGCGGGGGAGGGAAGAGTACGTCCGCGTAAAGGTGGAGAAGGGGGTCGCCACCCCGCTCTTCGGGAAGTCCGGGCTCCTCAACACGCTCGTCAAAAGCCAGGGGATCATCCGTATCCCGGCAGGGTTTGAAGGGCTCGAGAAGGGGAGCGACGTCGAGGTGATCCTGTGGTGAAGCGGTACCTGAACGTGATGCCTCTTGACGACGTTCTCGTGCTTCTCTCGCGTGAGTTTCCCTGCCCGCCCTCGACCGAGACCATCCCGCTCGAAGAGGCTTCCGGCCGGGTCACTGCTTCCCCGCTCTTTGGCAACTATTCAGTACCGGAGATCCACCTCGCAGCAATGGACGGGATCGCGGTGGTGAGCGAAGAGACGAAAGATGCTGCCGAGCAACACCCGGTCACGCTCCGGACGGTCGCTCGGGTGAACACCGGTAATGTCGTCCCCCCCGGCTACGATGCGGTTATTATGATCGAGGACGTCTGGGAAGCAGACGGGAATTATACTATCCGGAAATCGGCCGCTCCCTGGCAGCACGTCCGCCCTGCCGGAGAGGACCTTGCCGAGTCCGAGATGGTGATGCCCTCCCGCCATCGTATCCGCCCTCACGAAACGGGAGCCCTTGCCACTTACGGTATTACCGGTCTCGATGTAATCACAGTCAGGGTGGGGCTCGTTCCCACGGGCAGCGAACTCATTCCTGCCGGTACCCGTCCCGCCCCGGGCCAGGTGGTCGAGAGCAACACGGTGATGGCAAAGGCAATGCTCGATGCGGTCGGTGCGAGATGCACCCGGTATCCCTTTGTCGAGGATACGCCGGAGAAGATCCGCGACGCGGTCGAAAAGGCAGTAAAAGAGAACGATATCGTGATCGTCTCGGCAGGATCGTCAGCAGGGACGAAGGACTTCTCCGCTGACGTGATCGCAGAACTCGGTGAGGTGCTGGTCCACGGGATTGCGACAAAGCCCGGCAAACCGGCGATCATCGGGAAGGTGGATAAAAAACCGGTCGTCGGCCTGCCAGGCTATCCCCTTTCGGCCCTGACCGTCATCCGCGAGATCATCCTCCCGTTCCTCCGGAATTATGGCCTCGCCGTCCCCGACCACGAAGTGATCCGGGCAACCATCACCTCCGCTCTTCCCAAAGAGATCGGTTCGGACGAGTTCGTGCTCTGCACGCTGGGGAAGGTAGGGGGACGCTGGACCGTCTCCCCCCAGTCCAAGGGTGCCGGGGTCCAGATGAGTGCGGTCCGGGCAAACGCGTACATCCGTGTCCCCCGCGAATCGGAAGGGTACAATGCCGGGGACGAGATCGATGCCCGGCTGATGGTGCCGATCCAGGAAGCAGAGACCGCACTCCTTGTCACCGGCAGTCATGACCCGGTGCTCGATTACCTCGCCGACCTCCTCCGGCCAGAGGGTATCTCGCTCATCTCCACCCATGTCGGGAGCATGGGGGGGATCATTGCCCTGAAAAAGGACGAGTGCCATGCCGCACCGACCCACCTCCTCTCACCGGATGGGACGTACAATACCGGATATCTCCAGAAGTATCTCCCGGGGACCGCAGTCGATCTCATCTGCGTTGCCGGCCGTCAGCAAGGGGTGGTATCGAAGAGCGGGCTCTCGTTTGCCGGGTTGCCGGGCCACGCGTTCATCAACCGGCAGAAAGGCTCCGGCACCCGGATGCTCCTCGATTATGGCCTGAAACAAGCAGGAATCGACCCATCGGCTCTTCCCGGTTATGAACGCGAAGTGACCACCCATATCGCGGTCGCCCTTGCCGTGAAGAGCGGCGAGGCCGAGGCCGGTCTCTGCGTGTACAGTGCGGCAAAAGCCCTCAATCTCCCATTCGTGCCCGTTGCTCAGGAGCGGTACGAGCTTGCTATCCGCAGGGAACATGCGGAGGACCCCCGGGTCCGGGCGCTCATCAAAGCGATCCGTTCCAATGAGTTCAGGTCGATCCTCTCGGAACTCGGGGGATATGATACTTCAGAGACCGGGTCCCTGCGAAAGGTCCGGTGAACGGGCAGACCCCGGTTCATCTTCACCTTTTTCCCTGCCCGGAGATGTGCGTATCTGATACTATATGCGGGAATGTGTGCATCATGAGCCCGTACAGGTAAGTCACTATATAATGCATATTACACAAATCAGCCCTATTTTTCCCGCGCACGTAGTGAGCACGACGATAAGCCGCTGACGGGCATGACAGGAAGTAAACCATTATATATTAGAATCGTGCATTTTGCACGTGAATGCGAAATCAGGGCCCGGATGTCAGCGGGAATTCCCGGTAATCCGCAAGAAAACGGGCCGCAATTTCCGGAAAGTACATTCTTTTATTCTAACTTTTGATGTTGAGTTAATATCTTGAGATTAACCGTTTGTAATTTTAGATATCTTTAATTAACTTGCTCCACAACATTGGATCTATCGACGACAATGTGTGTGTGATGCGCATGGCGTTTTCAGTACATGTAAACATGGAGCGATGCACCGGTTGTGGCAACTGCGTCATCGCATGTCCGGTCGATGCACTTGAACTGCATACGGTGGACCCGGCAACGAAAGAGAAGATCTACGCCGTCAGGAATGGGAAGTCCATTCATCTCGACGTAAAGGCTGAACTCTGTGCAGGCTGTGGCGTTTGTGTCAATGCCTGCCCGTATGATGTGATCCGCCTCTCCGGCAAAGGAGCAGTGGCCCTGACAGAGGCCTGAGGCAGGAGCCCGGGACCTGATCACCTTTTTATGAGGAATACCATGACAAAGAACATCAGCTTAAACCTGATCTCGGGACGCACCATCCAGCAGGGTGTAGCAATCGAAGGCGGCAAGGAGAAGCCCCTGTACCGCACCGCAGCCGGCATTATTGAGATGGACGAGTCCGATTTTAAGAAACTCGGCGCATGGAAGAGCACCAATGTCCGGGTCACGAGCGAATACGGCAGCGTTATTGTGAAAGCGGTCCAGACCACCCAGGGTCCCCACCCGGGCCTCGGGTTTATCCCGATGGGGCCGTGGGCGAACGCGATCATCAACCCCAACACCTACTCGACCGGCATGCCGACCTTCAAGGGTGTCCCGGTTACCGTAGAAGTTGCCATGAACGAACCGATCCTCCTGGGCATTGAACTTGTCCAGAAACTCTGCGGGGTGAAAACAGAATGACCAAGACAATAACCGATGTGATCTGCCCGTTCTGCGGAACGCTCTGCGATGACCTTGAGGTCGTTGTATCGGATGATGGTAAGAAGCTCCTGGAAGTCTACAACTCCTGCGTTATCGGGACCGAGAAGTTCCTGCACTCGCAGGCGCCTGACCGGGTCACCCGCCCACGGATGCACCAGGAAGACGGCTCGTGGAAAGAGGTCTCCTACGATGAGGCAGTCGAGTACTCCGCCCAGATGCTGGCAAAGGCAAAGAAGCCCCTGATGTTCGGCTGGTCCTCCACCAACTGCGAGGCCCAGAGCGTGGGTAACGAGATCGCCGAGATCTCAAAATCCTGCTGTGACAACACTGCCGCCACCTGCCACGGCACTACCCTGATTGCCGTGCAGGATATCGGGCTTCCCAGCTGCACCCTTGGTGAAGTCAAGAACCGTGCAGACCGGATCATCTTCTGGGGCTGCAACCCGGCCCACGCCCACCCCCGGCACATGTCCCGGTACTCGATCTTCCCCCGGGGTTTCTTCACCGGCAAGGGACAGATGAGCCGGAAGCTCGTGGTCGTTGACCCCCGTGTCACTGACACCGCCAAGATGGCCGACCTCCACCTCCAGGTGGAGCAGGGCAGGGACTACGAACTCCTCGATGCACTCCGCGTTGCCCTCAAGAATGAGTGGCTCCCGGACACGGTTGCGGGTATCCCGGCCGAGAAGATCCGCGAGACCGCCGCTATGTTAAAGAGCGGCCGGTTCGGTATCATCTTCTTCGGCATGGGCGTCACCCAGTCCCTCTCCAAGAACCACAACATCGACGCTGCAATTGCGCTCACAAAGGACCTCAACGAACACACCAAGTTTTCGATCATGCCGATGCGGGGCCACTATAATGTCACCGGCTCCGGGGAAGTCTTTGCCTGGCAGTTCGGGTTCCCGTTCTCGGTCGACCTCACCCGCGGCTTTGCCCGTTACAACCCGGGCGACACGAGCACGATCGACCTCCTCACCCGCGGTGAGATCGATGCGATGTTCACCATCGGCAGCGACCCGGGAGCACACTTCCCGATCAGCGCCGTGAAACACATTGCCGCAGTCCCCTCCGTCTGCGTTGACCCGCACCTGACCCCGACCACCGGAGTCTCGAAGCTCCATGTCCCGGTCGCCTTCAACGGTGTCGAGACCGGTGGCAACTGCTATCGTATGGACAATGTCCCGATCGACTGCCGCAAGGTCGTCGAACCGCCCGAGGGCATGCTCACCGATGAGGAGTTCCTCACAAAAGTCCGTGACCGCCTCAAACAGCTGAAGGGGGTAGCGTAATCATGTCAGAATATCTCATTAAGAACGGCCACGTCTTTGACCCGGTCCAGGGCATCAAGGGCGACAAGAAAGATATCGCAATCAAGGACGGGAAGATCGTTGACAAGGTCGGATCCGGTGCCAAGGTCATTGACGCAAAGGACAAGACCGTCATGGCAGGCGCCGTGGAGATCCACGCCCACATTGCAGGGCCCAAGGTCAACCTCGGCCGTATCTACCGGCCCGAGGACAAGCTCTTCAGCTGCACGCCCACGAAGGGTATGGAGCGGATGGGCGGCGGGGCTTCGATCCCGACCACGTTCAAGACCGGCTACGAATACGCGAAGATGGGCTACACTACCGCGATGGAAGCCGCAATGCCCCCGCTCTTCTCCCGCCACGTGCACGAGGAGATCCGCGACACCCCCATCATCGATGAGGGCGCATTCCCGGTCTTCGGGAACAACTGGTTCGTACTTGAGTACCTCAAGAACCACGAGATCGAGAACACCGCAGCCTACATTGCCTGGATGCTCCGCGTCACCAAGGGTTACGCAGTCAAGGTCGTCAACCCCGGCGGCACCGAGGCATGGGGCTGGGGACTGAACTGCCTCTCCATCAACGACCCGGTCCCGTACTTCGACATCACCCCAGCAGAGATCGTCAAGGGACTCATCGAGGCAAACGAGTACCTCGGCCTCCCGCACTCGATGCATATCCACCCGAACAACCTCGGGAACCCGGGATGTTACGAGACCACACTCGACACGCTCAGGCTCGCAGAAGGTTTCAAGGCAAAGAACAAGTTCGGCCGGGAGCAGGTCCTGCACCTCACCCACACCCAGTTCCACTCCTACGGAGGCACCACTTGGGGAGACTTCGAGTCCAAGGCAAAGGAAGTCACGGACTACGTCAACAAGAACAAGAACATCACCATCGACACCGGTAACGTCACCCTTGACGAGACCACTACGATGACTGCTGACGGCCCGTTCGAGCACCACCTCACCGGCCTCAACCACTTAAAGTGGGCGAATGTCGATGTGGAACTCGAGACCGCAGCCGGTGTCGTGCCCTACATCTACAGCCCGAACATCTCGGTCTGTGCGATCCAGTGGGCAATCGGCCTTGAGATCCCCTTAATGATGAAGGACCCGATGCGCTGCTACATCACCACCGACCACCCGAACGCAGGTCCGTTCACCCGGTACCCCCGTGTCATCAAGTGGCTCATGAGCAGGAAGGCCCGGGAGACCCAGATCAACGCCTTCAAGCACAAGGACAAGGTCCTTTCCCAGACGGCCATCGGCACTCTCGACCGGGAACTCTCGCTCTACGAGCTTGCCCAGATGACCCGTGCCGGCCCGGCAAAGTCCCTTGGTCTTTCCGCAGTCTGTGGTGGCCTCGCGCCTGGCATGGACGCGGATGTTGCAGTCTACAACTTCAACCCCGACAAGCCGGTTGCAGATCCGGAAGACATCGAGAAGGCATTCAGCCGCTGCGCAGCGGTCTTCAAGAGCGGCGTGCAGGTTGTCAGCAATGGCGACATCATCAGCAACGGCCACAAGCGTACCCTCTGGGTCAATGTCAAGACCAAGGAGAACCCGCAGGTCGCACGCGACATTGCTGAGAAGTTTGTCAAGTATTACAGCATGACGCAGAACAACTACGAAGCACTCGGGCACCACTTTGTCCCGAACCCGTTCGCCCTTGAGGTGGATGCAACCAACTGAGGTGGAAAAAGATGGAAACCGTTACCATTACCATGAAGAACGCGCCTGCACTGTATCTTGAGGCAGACACCATCTCTCCCGATGCATTTGCCGGCAAGAACGCGGCCCAGATCGCAGAACTCCCCGCGTTCGAGGGCAATGTTCCCACAACCCTGGGCAAGTACTTCGAGATCAGCGGCACTGCCGGAGCAACCGCAGCGGACACGAAGATCGTAGTCAAAGGCGATGTAAAGAAGGTCAAGTATCTCGGCTTCAAGATGAGCGCCGGGGAACTGGTCATCGAAGGCAGCACCGACCTCTATGTCGGGGCCTGGATGACGGGAGGCAAAATCCTCGCGAAGGGCGATGTCGCGGCATTTGCCGGGCTCGCCATGAAAGGCGGCGAACTCACCATCGAGGGCAATGCCGGCAACTATCTCGGTGCTGCCTACCGCGGCGACTGGAGAGGCATGTCCGGCGGCAAGATCCTGGTCAGGGGCAATGCCGGGTCCGATATCGGCATGTATATGACCGGTGGCGAGATCGTTGTCAACGGCAATGTCGATGTCCATGCAATGACCCATGCAGAAGGCGGGAAGCTCCTTGTCAAGGGCAATGCAAAGAGCAAGCTCGGGGGCCAGATGGTCAAGGGCGAGGTCATCATCTTCGGCTCCATCGACACGATGATGCCCGGCTTCAAGCCTGTAGGCGAAGTCGCACTTGAAGTCGAGGGTACCAGGGCAATGTTCTCGCATTTCATCGGCGACATGGGCGAGCGCCACCCCAAGCGGAAGGGCGAGACCGTGTACGCAAACCTGTACAAGAAGATCTGAATCACTTTTTTTTACGCACATACACACAGGCAGATCGCATCACAGGATCTTCCCGTATCTTTTTTGATCAAGCCAGTTGGCTTTTACCCGGAATCCGAAGTTCATCCGGGAGATTCCCGGCGGGAAATTGAAAAGATGTATCTAGGAAAAGTGTCAGAGAAAATATCATGGCGGAAAGACCAACGTGTGAACGCTGTGGGAAGGAGGCGATCGGGTTCCAGTCAATGGAGGGCGGTTTCGAATATGTCTGTTCAGACCATGCAGACAGTCTCCTCCTTGCACTCAAACCCGGTGAAAAAAAGGTGTACGGCGTCTGTTATCTCGAACGGTACTCCTGACACCGGATCGCTTCCCTGCAATGGACTGCGGATCCATTTCCCACGCAGGTTTTATTCAGGACCTGTGTCCCATCCCTGGTTTCCCCGGCCAGGCTCACAAGACCAAAAAGATGTATCTGTAAAACTCCAAGAGAGAATAACGATGGCGGAAAGACCAAAGTGCGAACGATGTGAGAAGGATGCAATCGGCCTCCAGTCACTGGGGTTCTGTGTTTCCTATGTCTGCCAGGACCATGCCGACAGCGCCCTTCTCGCTCTCAAGCCCGGCGAGAAACAGGCGTATGAATATTGTTATCTCGAACGGTTCGATACCACCGATCCCTGATATTTTCCAAAAACGAGGAGGGTCGCAACGCTCCCTGCGAGCCTGATACCTTTTTTTCGGCGTCAATCCCGGTGTTCAGGAATAACTGATACAGGACAGAATACATGAACACGACTTTCACAGGGCATTGAGGTGTGACAGGGAAGGCATGGTAAAGCCGGGTGGTGAATTGTGTGTATCGGCCTTATCCAAATACAACTCGTTATTAGAGAGAACTCTTGTCCTGCCCCACCAGTGTCTGAAAAATAATTAGTGTTGGCTGGTTTCCCCAGCCTCGGTCTAAGGATCCCGTATCCTTTCCTCTACGTTCCCGGGAAGGTGTTCACTTTTTCGCTACCGGGTTGAACACGTTCTGGTAGATCATGTCGCTGCCGGTGTTATGGAGCCGTGCACGCTCCTCCTTCTCCTCGACATACGCCATGAGCGGAAGTTCCATGTTGATACCCGGGACATGGCCGAACATCTTCTCGAGTTCGACCTGCTGGGCGTGCATGAAGAGCGCGTTGGGGATCTCCGCAGGGCAGAGTTCCTGGCACTGGCCACAGTTCACACAGGAGTCAGCAATATGGGCGAAGCGGATCAGGTGGAACATGAAGTTCGGCGGGAGTTCCCCGGGCTTGACATAGGCCGGGTTCTTGGTCGTGCAGTCCACGCAGTAGCAGATCGGGCAGGCCTCGATACAGGAATAACATTTGATGCAGCGGGAGGTTTCCTGCATAATCTTCTTTAACCGGTCTTTTCCTTCGCCAAGACCTTCGAAGTCGTGCTTGCGCCACTTGTCGCCAAGCTTCATCATTGCGCCCTCGACCTTTCCGCGGATCTCGAGACCCTTGGGGTTGGCTGCCTCAGTTACCAGAAGCCCTTTCTTGACGGCACCTTCGAGGAGTTTTGCACCCTTCTCGGAACAGATCTCGACAAAGGTTGCTTTGCCGGCCTTCTCGCCGATAACACCCCAGTTCCCGCAGGCAAGGTCTGCCTGGCGGGGGATCTTCATCTTGCAGCGGCGGCAGTTGCTGCGGCGTCCGTAGCCGGCCTCTTCGAGTTCGTCCACGGAGATACCCTTGTGACCCCCCTCGTACTCGATGATGAACTGGCCCTTGTCGATCTCTTCCTTCGTGACCACATTTGGATCAACACCGTACTTATCGGCGATCATCTTGCGGGCGAGGACCGGGCTGACCGATCCTCCGCAGTTGACACCGATCAGGATGACATTGTCGAGGTTGATCTGCTTGCGCTTGGCCAGTTCGTAAAACGCCATGGCATCGCAGCCCTTGACAGTGACACCGATCTTCATGTCCGCGGCGCCATCCATGTATTTTTTGAGGAGTTTGGGCAGGAGCAGGGTACCGCAGTGAAGAGAGCCGGCGGTCTTTGCAAGATCGTTAGGATCGGATATCAGGATCGGCTGTGCATCGTAGAGGTCCGTACCCTTGGTAACCACGAGGACTGCATCGACAGCCTTGGACTCGAGTGCAAATTTCCAGAGTGCGGTAACTGCTCCTCCGAGTTCAGCCTTCTTCTTGATCTCTGCGTCGTTGGTCCATGCGTAGAGCATATCGCCTTTCTTTGCCATATTCAGGCCTCCTTGATCTTCTCTATTTTACAGGAACAGGCCTTGAACTCGGGGATCTTTGCGACAGGATCGAGTGCATTGTGGGTGAGCAGGTTTGCTGCACATTCGATATAGTGGAACGGGATGAAGACGACACCCTTCTTGATGGTCTTGATCACGCGGGCGCCGATGGTAATCTCTCCCCTGCGGGAGATCGCCCTGACCATCTCCTTGTCCTTGATGCCCAGCGCCTTTGCGTCCTCGGGATTGACCTCGATCCAGCCCGTTGGCTCCTCACGCTCCAGGTCGGGGGAGCGGCGGGTCATGCTGCCGGTGTGCCACTGCCAGATGCAACGGCCGGTGGTCAGGAGGAGCGGGTACTCCGCGTCCGGTACTTCTGCCGGGGGTTTCCACTCGATCGGGGTAAAGATGCCAAGACCGTCCGGGTGGGAGAACTTTTCCTTGTGGAGGATAGGGGTACCCGGGTGCTCCTTTGTCGGGCAGGGCCAGTGGAGTGCTTCGGGCTTCTCGAGCCGGGCATAGTCCATGCCGGCATAGGAGGGAGTGACCTTGGTGATTTCCGTGAAAATCTCTTCTGCGCTCTTGTACGGGAACTGCTTCTCGAATCCCATGTACCTGGCGATATCACTGATGATCTGCCAGTCCACTTTGGCCTCGCCCGGCGGGTCCTGCGCCTTTCTCCACTTCTGGACACGGCGTTCGGTTGAGGTCTGGGTGCCGTCCTTTTCGGCATAGCAGGTTGCCGGAAGGACAACATGAGCAAGCTGTGCAGTCTCGGTCAGGAATATGTCCTGCACGACAATGAACTCGGCATTCCGGAGTCCCTTCTCCACGTGGTGGAGGTCCGGGTCGGAGAGCATCGGGTTCTCACCCATGATATAGACGCACTTGACCTTGCCGGGCTCATCGGCAAGCGTATTGATGAGCGTGGTGACCGTGAGACCGACTTTGCCCTCGGCGAGATCGGTTACGCCCCATGCATCCATCATCTTCTTGCGCATCTCGGGGACCAGCACCGACTGGTACCCGGAGTACACATTTGCAAGGGCTCCCATGTCGCAGGCGCCCTGCACGTTGTTCTGCCCACGCAGTGCGCAGATACCCGTGCCGGGTCTTCCGAGGTTGCCGGTCAGCATCTGGATGTTTGCAACCGACTTGACGTTGTCGACACCGGTCGTGTGCTGGGTAATACCCATCGAGTAGAGGATCGCGGACTGGCCGGACTTGCCAAACCACTCTGCCGCAGTGATGATGTCAGCTGCGGGAACACCGGTGATCTTCGAGACGTTCTCGGGGGAGTAGGCCTCCTTCATCACGACCTCTTTGACCTTCTCGAAGTCCTTTGTCCGGTTCTTGATGAAGTCCTTGTTCTCCCAGCCGTTCTTGAGGATCTGCTGCATCATGCAGTTCAGTAATGCCACATCGGTTCCGGAGTAGAACTGCAGGTGCAGGTCGGCGATCTTCCCGGTCGGCGTGAGCCGTGGGTCGGCATAGATGATCTTTGCGCCATTCGCCTTTGCCTGCATAATGCGGCGCCCGATCAGCGGGTGCTGCTCGAACGTGTTGGTGCCGATGACAAGGAGGCACTTTGATTCGGCAATGTCTGCAATTGACTGCGTCATTGCACCGGATCCAAACGCGCCGGCGAGCCCGACGACCGTGGATGCATGGCAGAGCCGGGCGCAGTGGTCGATGTTGGGGGTTTTTAAGACGGCCCTGGCAAACTTCTGCATCAGGTAGTTCTCTTCATTGGAGACACGGGCCGATGAAAGACAGGCCATCTCCTCTCCTTTGTAGGACTTGAACTTGGAGACGATGAGTTTGTATGCCTCGTCCCAGCTTGCTTCAACAAACTTCCCATCCTTCCTGATGAGAGGCTTGGTCAAACGTTCGGGGTTGTTCACGAATTCCCAGGCATAGTTGCCCTTGGGGCAGAGCTTTCCTTCATTCACCGGGTTGCGCTGCCACGGCGCAACGCCAACAACTTTCTTGTCTTTTACAACAAGGTTGAATCCACACCCCGTGCCACAATACGGACACGTAGTCGGTACATACTTGAATTCCATGTATACACACACCTCTGAATAAAAGAAAGTCCGAATTTGAGGATATTTAAGCGTATTGAAAAAAATGTGAAAAATGGTTAATATTGGTGGGTTCAATAGAAAGTCAGGCCGGGCAGGGTAAAATGGTTCCACCAATTATTGCACAAAGTCAATTGGCCGGCATTTATCCGGAAACTGCTGGATCGCGGGGAGCGCATACGTCATGAAACCACCCCGAATCCCCCCGCTTTTTAAGGACATTGTCCAGACCGCGATCTCTGCCTGTGACGGGCTCACCTTCACGGATCACGCGGCATGCCCGGCATGTGGCGGCCCCCTTACCGGATATGATACAAAAAAGAGGCAGTTCGCACACATGTTGGGCGACGACGGCCAAAAGACGCTGTTTGTCAGGGTCAGACGGTTTCAGTGTCGTACCTGTAAAAAAATCTGTTACGCAGATGAACCGTTCTATCCCGATACCCGGATCGGCTCCATCATCATTGACCTCTGCATTGCATTGTCCTTGACGATACCGGTAAACCGTATTCCGGCATACCTTGCGGCAATGGGAATTCATGTAACCCGTTCCAGCTGTCGGCTTTACGTACAGAACAACAGCAGTTACTATGTGCGGAACAATGTCCGGTACATCGAGACAGATAATATATTCGACATTCACCTGCCTCACTCCATTATCACCCTCTCAGCGCTGGCTGCAGACGCTGATACGGGAAGTTTTGTTAAGGGGAAGGAAGTGCTCGAAGCCTGTGGTTTTCCTTCCGCACAACGGACAAGCCTGAACAGCCGCTATCGCCTGAAACCATGGAAACCGCTGTGGAAGGAGAAATAAAAGAAGTACAGGGCCATACACGGTAATTTACGGGTCTGGCGGTATTTTTGGAAATGCTGGTTTGCGGGACCATTACCAGACGCTGTCCCTCCTCATTCAGACAATCTGTGTCTTGTGGATGAAAACGGACCCTCATTCAATAAATTTATCTGTTTGCTGACAGTAACAGTCTTTAAGGTTCGTTATATGGCTGATTTAATTACCGATATCCTGATCTATGCCGGTATCGGGATCATCACCTTCACCATCGGGATGATCCTCGGGTACCAGCTCCTGATAATGTATTACACGAAGCGGTTCATGGTCATTGCCAAGGAATGTTCAGATACAGACTCTGTCGTCCCCATGGTGGACGAGCTCGCCAGGGAGTCATGAACGGGGGTACTTACATGGTAGACATTGTTAGTTACACCTTAATCAGCATCACCTGCTTCTGTTTCGGGCTTATCGTCAGCTTCCAGCTGGCACACATCCATTACAGCCGCAAGCTTACGAATCTCGTGCGCCGCTCCATATCCACCAAGACCATTGCCCCGGTCCTTGCTGAATATGAGGGGCTCAAACCCAAAAAATAATTTTTTTCGCGGACAGCAGCAGGGAAGCCCGTTTTTTATCAGATCATACCTTTTTCCTCACCCATAACTCTGGTCGCTGGCAGGAACGTGTTATAGGCTCTAATACGAGGACAGCGAATAATGAGACCATGCGCTGTATCGTCCTTGCCAGCGGGAGCAAAGGCAATTGTGCTGTCATTGAAGGGAGCGCCGGGAGCATCCTCATCGATGCCGGGCTGAGCACGAAAGAGATGCTGCGCCGCATGGCCGCGACCGGGGTGGACCCGGACACGATCGATGCTGTGCTGGTAACGCACGAACACGGCGACCATGTCCGGGGGCTGGACGTAACCGCCCGGAAACTCGACATACCGGTATACGCAACGGAAGGAACGCTCCGGGATTTCCTGGAGCATCGCCGGACATCGCAAAAACCGCTCCGCCACCATACCTGCTCGTATCACGAGCAGTTTTCAGTTGGCAACTTCCTCATCAAGCCGTTCGGGACATCCCACGATGCAGCAGAACCCTGCGGGTTTGTGATCAGCGATGGGGATACCCGGATCGGTTACTGCACGGACACCGGCATCATGACAGCCCCGATGCTCGGACTCCTCCGGCCCTGCGACGGGATCGTCCTCGAGAGCAACCACTGCCCGGAGATGCTCGCAAACGGCCCGTACCCCGAGTCCCTGAAACGGCGGATCCGGTCAAAGCGGGGCCACCTCTCAAACCAGGCCGCGGCCGAATGTCTCCGGGGGTTCGGGAAGGACGTGCCCCGTATTATCCTCGCCCACTTAAGCGAGGTCAACAATACACCGGAGAAGGCGTGGGTCAGTGCCCGCGACGGGCTCGGGCTCTTCTTCGAAGAAGAGAGCGTCGTCGTCGCCACACAGTGCGGGACCTGCCCTGAACGGCCCCAAGAGTTCCGGTTGTAAGGGCGATCTTTGACGTTCTTTAAATCTGTCGGAACTCGAAGAACTTACATGGGTTCGGACCACTCGAAACTCGAAGAACGCTGGCGCGTTCTTCTCATCCTCACGGTTCTGATGAACCGTTCGGAAATCCAAACGTTAATCCCTCCCCCAAGGTAACATCTCACGAGAGAACCGCCATGCTCTTTATGGATTTTGCAAAGACCTGCGAGAGACTGGAAGACACTGCCGGCAGGCTCGATATGATCGGTATCATCAGTCAAGAGCTGACGGGCCTTTCTGAAGAGGAACTGCCGGTCTTTGTCAGGTTCGTCATGGGGAGGATCTTCCCGGACTGGAACTCCCGGAAACTCGGGATCGGGCCGAACATCCTGTACGATGCGGTCAGGAGCGTTGCCGGCGTCAGGAAGACGGCGGTTGTTGACCGGCTGAATAAGACCGGCGATATCGGCAGGACGGTCGAAGAACTTCTTCTCGTCAAGACCCAGACCTCCCTGTCCTATACCGAACTCGACCTCCTCGATGTTTACTATAAACTCGTCAGCATATCGTCACGCGAAGGAGAGGCATCGCAGCGGGAGAAAATGCGCACGGCGATGCAACTGCTTGGGGATGCCCGCCCGCTCGAAGGCCGGTACCTTGCCCGGATCATGCTCGAAGAACTCCGGATCGGTGTCGGGGAAGGAAGCGTGAGGGAAGCGATCGCAAAGGCGTTCAATGTGGATTCGGCGCTTGTGGAACACGCAATGCAGGCACTCAATGACATGGGCGAGGTGGCACGGCTCGCGAAGATCGGGCCGGATGCATTAAAGGACGTCCGGATCACGCCGTTCCACCCGGTCCGGATGATGCTTGCCCAGCAGGGAGCCATTGCGGACATGATCGAGGAGCACGGGCAGATCGCTGCCGAGTTCAAATACGACGGTTCCCGGTTCCAGTTCCACAAGAAAGGCAACTGGGCCCGGCTCTACTCCCGCCGGCTCGAGGACGTCACGGCAGCCCTGCCGGACGTGATCAGTCAGCTGTTGAGTGCCACCGAGCAGGACGTGATCCTTGACGGGGAAGTGATCGCGATCAAGGACGGGAAGCCGATGCCGTTCCAGTCCGTGCTCCGGAGGTTCCGCCGCCGTCACGATGTGGCGGAGGCGCAGGAGGCGATCGAGATGGTCCCAAACGTCTTCGATATCCTTTACCTGGACGGGGAGACGCTCATCGACCTGCCGTTTTCCGTACGCCGGAAAAGACTCGAGGGTGCGGTGACACGCTACATTGCCCCGCAGATCGTCAGCGGCGAACAGGCAGAGATCGAGAAGACCTATGATGCAGCCCTTGCTGCCGGTCACGAGGGGATCATGATCAAGGTGCCGTCTTCGCCCTATACCCCGGGCCAGCGGGGAAAGAACTGGATCAAGATCAAACCGGAGGTGGACACGCTCGACCTCGCGGTGATTGGCGCCGAGTGGGGCGAAGGGAAGAGGGCACACGTATTCGGCTCGTTCCTCGTTGCCTGCCAGGACCAGGGCCGGCTTGTCCCCATAAGCCGGGTCGCCACCGGCTTTTCCGATGAGCAGCTCGCCGAGGTGTTTGAGATGCTCAAAGAGAGCGTGATCAAAACTGAGGGCAAGGAAGTAACTTTTGAGCCGTCACTCGTCTTTGAAGTCGGGTATGCCGAGCTGCAGGCAAGCCAGAACTACAAAGGCGGGTTTACCCTTCGCTTCCCCCGGTTCATCCGGATCCGCGACGACAAGGACCTCGCGGATATCGAGACGATCGAAGGCATCAGGGCCCGGTACCAGCGGCAGGCAAACTCCGCACAGGCCTACCAAAAATGATTGAGTGTCCGCTGGGTCCGCAGTTCGGGGATCAGGGTGCTGTGGGCAACCCAGGCACCCGACCCGATGACGGTGACGGTCCGGGCTACTGCAGCATCCAGTGTCGGGCACGCCAGAGGGGGCGCTGCCATCGCCTTCCGTGTCGCCTCCCGGATCACCCAGCTCCCGAGCGGGGCCCAGTACTCGTTCGAAACGCTCCGGACCACGATCACGCGGGCGCAGCGCCGGATACTTTTCAGGTATTCGTACACGGCGAGCCGGGCCGAGTAGTATGCACCGGTTATCGGGGAATATCCTGACTTGGTCATCCCTTCACGGTCCTGCACGATCACATCCTCCTCCCCGCCCCAGAGCGTGTGCTTCCCCCATACCTCGATCATCTCGTACTTCCAGTCGCCCGGTACGAGGATACAGGCAATGCGGTTCCCGAAGATCTCGCCCGAGAAGACGAGGATCTCCTCAACGGGGGGGAACCGGGCGATCTCCTTTTTTAAGTTGATCGAAAGGGTGTCATCCACGGCGGTAATTGCCCAGCGGGTGGGGACAAACTTCCGCTTCCTCCCGAGGAGCCCCGCAGTCATCAGTTTCGAGATCTGGTACACGTCAACTGCCGAATCCTTCAGCGCAACGCAGGCCTCCGTTGCAACAAGATCGGTATCGGAAGTGATCCGGTCCACCACCCGCTCCACCTTTGCACTCCCGATAACATCCATGCTCTTTACCGATCCGGTCATCCCGACCGGCGCAACGGTACCGTCAAAACTGAGGCTGAACGCCACCGGCCGCTCGAAGGCGACATCCACATCGAGCGGGACCGAAGAGAGCGCGATCTCCTGCAGGTCTCCTGCAACGGCGGGGAGGGCCGAGCTCCCGCGGAGGGTGCGGGCACGGATGCCCACGATATCCTCCATGCCGAGGTTCTGCCGGATCCAGTCCGGGGGGTTGTCGGAATCGTTGATCAGGAGCGGGCCGCCCCGCACGTCGGGGTACCCGAAACTGCCGATGAAGACCGAGGGGGAACTGCCCTGGTAACTGGCAGAGGGTTTTGCCATCGAGGCGGCCTGCGCATGGAACCGGCTGACGATCGGGCAGCGGGGGAGCCCGCACATCCCTTTTCCCTTGCACTCTGCACACCGCATCATCGGTTACGCTCCATCCGGACAGGGCGACAGGGAATATTATTCGGGAAGGTGCGGGTCATGGGGAGGGAGTGCCGGCAGGCTGGTGACAACCGTGACATGCGGCGAGGAGATGGGGGGTACTGCCTGGGAGACGTTCACAAACCGGCTCTCGAATTCCGTAAACGAGACACGCCAGCCCACATCGTAGCGGGCCCCGCATTCCGGGCAGATGAGGATCACGCTGTACACCTCGCGGGTGGACTTGACCGGGTTTGTCTTGTCCGTGTTCGTGCCAATAAACGAGGTGTGGAACCCCCGTTCGTACCCGCAGGCCGGGCAGGTATGGAATTCCGTCCCCGCTTTGATATGGGTAATCTCACCGGATGCTTTCATAAAAATTCCTGAAATTCTTAACGATGATACTGTGGGGACGGGACCATATTGAGACAAAACCGCGTTCCGCAACAGAGATGATGACATCGGACGCGTTCTGCCGCCCGTTGACCCCGGCATGGGCTGCCCGGAACGGTTGGGGGACAATAGTCATAGTCTCGGCGATCTTCTGCTCCAGGAGCCCGGGGGTGATATTCCTCCCGTCGACAGAGGTCCCGGCCCCCATCTCCACGATCCTCATCGCATTGTTCTGCTGTTCGGGATGGCCCGGGTCCATGATGACAAGGACCGGTTTCTCGAAGATCAGCGCCTCGTGCAGCGTGGTAAGTCCCCCGTGCACGATCGCGATCCGTGCTGCGGCAAGGTGCTCGTGGAGGTTTTCGACATACCCGTGGGTATGGAAATTGTCCGATGACTCCGGCAGCACCGCCCCGGTATAGAAGACATCGAAGGTGAGGTCTTTTCTCCGGTCGGCAATCCCTTTCAGCATCCGGTACATCGGGAGCTTGTAGGGCTCACCACCAAAACTGGTGAAGATCGTCTTGTTGTCATACGTGAACCGTTCCGGCTCGAAGCGGAAGAACGGGCCGGTGAGACAGTACCGCTCCTGGTCGCGCGAGGAGTACCGGATATTGTACTTGCTGACGGTGTCGGGCGACGGGTAATCGGGGATGATCACTTTGCGCGCAAACCGCAGGTAACGGCGGATGAGAATGTTCAGGACCTTCCAGACAAGGTTCGTGGTGCCGTTCGGCCCGTTGAAATGGGTCTGGTTGGTGATGAAGACCACCGGGGCACGTGCCAGCCGTGCCCCCGTGACACCGGCGTACATCGTGTCGCAGACAACGCAGTCATAGCCATTCCTGCGGACGAGCTTCTTGACATCCAGGCCGGACTGGAGGAGGTTGAAAAAAAGGGTTTTTGAGTGCCAGAGGGTCTTTTTCAGGCTGAAGAAACCATCCGTTCCCTCAAGGCAGACTTCACGATGGATCCGGTGCAGTTCCGTGCACCCGTGCTGGTCCATGAAATCATACGACTTGCCATACCCGGCATAATGGATCGTATGCCCCTGCTGCTGCATATAGTGCCCGAGGTGGAGACAGCGGGAAGCATGCCCGAGTCCTTCACCGCAGACAACGAAAAGGATCTTCATTCGTGTCCTGCCGGACAGTTATGTTCTGATGGAAGATGAATTATGGTGTCTCTCCACCGGGCTCTTCGGGTATGAGGACCCATGCAATGAGGTAGACAAGGATGCCGGTGCCAAGCGACAGGAGCGTGAGGGCAACCCAGACCAGGCGGACCACCGTGGGATCGATATCAAGGTGCGAACCGATGCCCGTACAGACACCCCCGAGCATACGACCATGGAGCGGGCGGTACAATTTCTTCATGGTCAGAACTGGTTTTTTTCTGGCATTAAGACTGACCCTGCCGGTCAATGGTCACATGCAGAGCATTATAGTTCACGGGTACTAAGGGGGAGTGGGAATACTACGATGACCGTGACAGAGAGCAAACCGCTTGCGACATTCGGGGCCGGGTGTTTCTGGGGCATCGAAGAGGCGTTCCGGACCATTGAGGGGGTACTCTCAACTGCCGTCGGGTACATGGGAGGGACGGTGAAGGCCCCGACGTACGAACAGGTCTGTACCAGAGAGACCGGCCATGCGGAAGTGGTACAGGTGACATTCGATCCTGCAAAGGTCAGCTACGAGCGGCTGCTCGACGTGTTCTGGTCGGTTCATGACCCCACCCAGCTCAACCGGCAGGGGCCGGATATCGGATCCAACTACCGGTCGGTCATCTTTTACCACGACCCGGAACAGGAAAAGATCGCCCGGCAGTCAAAAGCGGATATCGAGACCTCTGGGCGGTTCGGGTCTGGCAGGATAGTTACCCTCATCCAGCCGGCGGGCGAGTTCTGGAAGGCCGAGGAGTACCACCAGCAGTACTTCGCAAAGCATGGCGGAGGGCGCTGCCACATCTGATAATAGTGGATAAGAATCCGCATTGTTTATCAATCTGGCCGGGATAATTCCGTACCATGGATATTTCCGGAACCATCCAGCTCATCGCAACCCTGGCAGAAGTCGTGGTTGCCATTATCGCAATCCTGATCGCAGTTACGAAGAAGAAGACCTACGGCTGGTTCGTGGGGATCACCTTCGGCCTTTTCGTAGTCTTTGACATTGCCCGCATCTTTACGCTGGAGATGTCAGCCGAATTGCACGCACTCGTCCTTCTCATCGCATGTATCTCGATGGTCTATGCAGCGTGGCTGATGTGGAAAGAGCAGTAAAAACGAGGGATACATACCATGGACACCTCGGGAACCATCCAGATCATTGCAAGCCTGGCAGAAGTCATAGTCGCTGTTCTTGCATTCCTGATCGCGACAAAGAAGAAAAAGACCTATGGCTGGTTCATGGGAATCACATTCAGCCTTCTCGTGGTCTTTAACTTCGCCCGCGTCTTCGCACTCGATATATCGGCCGAAGGGTATGCGCTGATATTCCTCGTCGCGTGTCTGTCGATGGTCTACGCGATCTGGCTGATGTGGACGGAGCAGTAACCTTCTTCGTTCCGGTTGCGAGTCAGGGCCGGAACGCAGGCTTATAAGGGATACCGGATACCATTAGCTTATCATAACGGCAACCGCGGGGGCCGTCAGGTCGTGGGGACATGATTCAGATTTACAAGTCAAGGAAAGATTCCGACCCGTCTGGCACGGACATTGTCGATGTCCCGTGTGAGGGCGCATGGGTCCGCATGACCAGCCCGACCGACGCGGAACTGACCCAGATCGCTGAATCGTGCTCTCTCCCGCCGGAGTTCCTTCGTGCTGCACTCGATGAGGAGGAGCGGCCGCGCATTGATGCCGAGGACGGGGTTGTCCTCATCGTCCTCGACGTCCCGATGGTCACGGAGATGGAGGGGATCCGGACCCTGACAACGCTCCCGCTCGGGATTATCATTTCAGAGACCCTGGTCGTCACCGTATGCAGCCGCCAGACCCCGATCCTCGATGATTTCATCGCGGGCAAGGTCCGGCACTTCCACACGGTCAAGAAGACCCGGTTCCTCTTCCAGATCTTCTACCGCAACGCCTCCTCCTACCTGCACCACCTGCGCCAGATCGAGAGGTCAATCTCCCGGATCGAACTCGAACTGCACCGCTCCATGAAGAACGAGGAACTCTTCCAGATGATGGAGCTCGAAAAGAGCCTCATCTACTTCTCGACCTCGCTCAAGTCCAACGAGGCCGTGCTGGAACGGATCCTGCGCACCAAGCCCCTGAAGATGTACGAGGACGACGCCGAGTTCCTCGAAGACGTCATCATCGAGAACAAGCAGGCCATGGAGATGTCGCAGATCTACCTGCACATCTTAAACGGGATGACACAGGCATTCGCCACCATCATTTCGAACAACTTAAGCATCGTGATGAAATTCCTCGCCTCGATCACGATCATTATCGCCATCCCGACGATGATTGCGAGTTTCTACGGGATGAACGTGCTGGACCTTCCCCTCTCGGAAACCCCGCTTGCTTTTGAGATTATCTTTGCATTCTCGGTGATGATATCGGTCCTCCTCGGCCTCTTCATGTGGCGGAAGAAGTTCTTTTAGTCGGTGAGGGGCATCAGACCCGAACCGCGAGAAGAACACAGCAGCGTTCTTCGAGTTCCGACAGGTCTTCAGGCCTGGAGGAGGAGAAGGGAGGCATCAGCCGACCTTCGACCAGATAGTTTCATTTTCCCGGGAAGGTATATCCCCGGGTCTTTTTCGTGAACGCATCAGCGGTGTTACTTTTTTTCAGGAGATTACCTTTTCAGGGAGGAACATATTGCTGCGTCTTTGCCAGCAATACTCCGACAGCGAGCGCTCCCGCTCCGCAAAAACAGTAAATGGAAAAAGATGGGCCCGCTGAGATTCGAACTCAGGACCTCCGCCATGTCAAGGCGACGTCATAGCCAACTAGACCACGAGCCCTCGTAAGTCTGATGCTCTATAACATCTGCTCTGGTATTATTAAAAATTAGTGTAAAGTTGTTCCGGGCCGGGCAGACCATGGAATGAAAATGAGGGGGCGCAAAAACCGGATCCTTTATCTGAACACCACTCCCATCCCTCTCTTGTATCACCATGACTGAACAGACGCAACTCTTCACGTTCGAGCATGACGCCGGCCGTCTCGAACTGCTCATCCGTATCATATACTGGATCCTGATCGGGATTGTCCTCTGGGTCTACGGGATCATTGCCGGTATCTGCCTCATCATCCAATGGATTCACATCCTCGTTCTCGGGCGCAGGAACGAGGCGTTATCGGATCTTGTCAAAGGGTATCTCGAATACATGATCCACGTGCTGCCCTATGTCTACTTCATGACCGACAAGCGGCCGGACATTATGCCGGTTCCGGTCAGGATAATCGAGGAACTCTAAAAGAGTTCTTCTCATTCTCTCCTTTTTTTATCCAGGATTGCATACTTACTGAAGCGACGGGGGTATCGTTCTCCCGCTGGATAAGGTTCCCAGCAGTACTGCAAGGAGGAGGGGCCCCCTGCAAACAATATGTACACCATCCGACCCCCTCCACCACATCACCACGGGCGCATGCACAGGGCCCGGTTAACAGATTTTCGGTCAAAGTCCGATCGATCCGGATCGGTTTTTCATCAGGGTCGCTGCTCAGCCACAAAGTCTGCCCCTGCCCGACCCCCCTCCGGCAAAAGATCGTGATAAATAACATTTTTCCGTCGTATTTTCCACGGGAAACTGGACATTTTCCGTACCTGCATGAGGGGGGTCGGGCAGGGGCAATCCGGAAAAAAATGATCGGGTTTGAAAAATTTTCAATCAGGGTTTGATCGATCCGGATCTATTTTTCAATCAAAGTTGCGATCGCGATGAAATCAATAATTCAATCATGACCTGACTGAAAAGTTTCACGGTTTTTCAAATCCGACAGGTCATCAGACCTGGAGGAAGAGAAGAAACCGTAAGGTTTCTTCGAACCGCGATCCTGATCACGATGGATTTTTTTCAGGCAGGATCTGCTTTAAACGATATCCGCTCTTTGATGAGGAAATCCCGAGAACCCCATAAATGAGATCGAATGATTTCTGCAGAGCAAAAAAAGGATTATCTCAGATCTTCTCGTCCGATATCCTGGCAAACGTCATGGAGGAGATTCCCGGGAGGCCGCGGAGCTCATCAATTACGGCCTGCGGCACATCGCTGTCAACGTTTAAGACCATCAGCGCCGGTTCCTCGGGCTTGAACCGGCCGACCTGCATGCCGGCGATATTGATATTGTTCTTACCAAGGATGGTTGCCGCCCGCCCGATCACGCCGGGCTTATCGAGGTGACGGGAGACCAGCACGTGACCTTCGGGGATCATGTCCATCGTGTAGCCGCCGACCGCAACGATCCGGCTCCGGCCCTTGAAGAAGACCGTCCCGCTGACACTCTCTTCACCCTTATCGGTCTTGATCCTGAGGGTAATGAGGTTCTTGAACCCACTTGATTCCTGTGTCACCGTCTCGCTGACCGCAATACCGCGCTCCTTTGCAATGAAGTCCGCGTTGACAATATTGACCGGCTGCTGGAGGATCGGGTCAAGGAGACCCTTGAGGGCAAGCCGTGTGACATACTTCATGCTGCCGGCATACGCAGAGAGTTCTCCGCCATAGATGCACTCAACGGACGAGAGCCTGCCACCCGCGATCTGGGTGACGAACCGGCCCATCTTCTCCGCAAGCTGGGCATAGGGTGCGAGGAGTTCTGCGTGCTCGGGCGGGACCATCGGTGCGTTCACGACGTACTTCGCGGAGCCGCCTTTCAGGACCTCGATGCACTGCTTTGCCACGGAGACCGCCACGTTCAGTTGCGCCTCGACCGTGCTTGCCCCGAGGTGCGGGGTGACGATCACCTGGTCGAGGGTGAGAAGCGGTGACTCGGTCGGGGGTTCCTGCTCGAAGACATCGAGGGCCGCTCCGGCCACCTTGCCGCTCTTGATCGCGTCATAGAGCGCCTTCTCGTCGATGATGCCCCCACGGGCGCAGTTGATGATCCGGACGCCGTCTTTCATCGTCGCGATGCTCTTTTCGTTGATCACGTGCGTTGTCTCGGGGATGAGCGGCGTGTGGACAGTGATCACGTCAGCGACCTTGAAGAGGTCGGCCATGGTCATCATCTCGACGCCGAGCTGGGCCGCACGTTCCTTGGTGATGAACGGGTCGTAGGCAACGCACTTCATGTCCATTGCCTGTGCCCTCTTTGCAACTTCGCGCCCGATCCGGCCAAAGCCGACGATACCAATAGTCTTCTCGTTGAGCTCGACACCCATGAACTTCGAGCGCTTCCACTCCTTCTTCTTCAGGCTTGCATTTGCCTGCGGGATGTTCCGGGCGAGCGACTGCATCATGGCCATCGTGTGCTCGGTCGCCGCAAGGGTGTTACCCTCTGGAGCGTTTGCCACGATGATCCCTTTCCGGGTCGCCGCGTCCATATCGATATTGTCCACGCCGACTCCGGCACGGCCAATGAACTTCAGTTTCTTCCCGGCTTCGATTACTTTCGCGTTGACATCCGTCCCGCTCCGTACCAGCAGGGCATCGTAGTCCCCGATGATCTTACAGAGCTCGTCTTCCGTAAGCCCGGTCTTGACATCCACGTCAACGACCGGCCGCAGGATAACGAGGCCCTCTTCCGCCAGCGGATCGCTGACGAGCACTCTCGCATTTGCCATAAAAAACCCATATACTATTTGCGCCGTACTTAATCAGGGTTATTCTTCGTGCGGCTGGCGCTTTCCGGCACCCGGGTAAAAAATATCCGCACGGGAAAGGGGTTTATCCGCACCAGGGAAACGGGGTATCATAACCCTTAAACAGGGTGGCGGCAAGATCATAAGTGGTGCGAGCATGAGAGATGTGCCGAATATTCTGTGGCTCGAGGAGATACGAAAAGAGGATATCATTTCCGTCGGGGGCAAAGGGGCGTCCCTTGGCGAGATGGCCTCCATCGGTCTTCCCGTCCCGAAAGCCTTCGTCGTAACGGCCCAGGCATTCCGCAGGTTTTTAGTCGAGACCAGTCTTGAAAAGAAGATTTTTGCATCGTTCGACCGGCTCGATGTGGAGGACAACGCGGCACTTGAGAAAGCAGCCGACAATGCCAAGGCACTCGTCATGAAAGCGAAGATGCCGGCATCGATCCGGGACGACATCCGGAAGTCCTACAAGAAGATGTCGGACGGGGAACTCATCGTCGCCGTCCGGTCAAGTGCCACGGCCGAGGACCTGCCCGATGCCAGTTTTGCCGGCCAGCAGGAGACTTACCTCAATATCAAGGGCGAAGCAGCCCTCATCTCCTCGGTCCAGCAGTGCTGGGCTTCGCTCTACGGTGCCCGGGCGATCTATTACCGGGCAAAGCAGGGGTTCGACGACAATACCGTGAATATCGCAGTCGTAGTCCAGCAGCTCGTCCACTCGGAGAAGGCAGGTGTCATGTTCACGTCCCACCCGATCACGGGCGAGCCCCTCACGATCATCGAGGGCTCATGGGGCCTTGGGGAAGCCGTTGTCTCCGGTTCGGTCTCGCCGGACAAATATGTCTTCGATCAGAGGAGCGAGAAGATTGTTGACACGTTCATAGCGAACAAAAAAGTCGAGATCATTGCAAACGGGGACCATGGCACGAAGATTGCGGATGTGCCGAAGGACCGGCAGGACGCCCGGGTGCTTGCCGATGCGGAAGTAGCCAAGCTCGCAATGTATGGCAAGATCGCCGAGAACCACTATGGCGTCCCGCAGGACGTCGAGTGGGGCGTCGTGGCAGAGACGATCTATATTCTCCAGTCCCGCCCGATCACGACCATCGGGAAGAAGGAGGCAAAGGGTATGTCAGGTCAGAAGTCAAGCGCAACGATCATTCTGAAGGGCCAGGGAGCGGCACCGGGTATCGCCTCCGGCAAGGTCATCATCGTCAGGGACGTGAAGGACACCAGTGCGGTCAGGGAAGGGGACATCCTCGTCACGAAGATGACGAACCCGGACATGGTGCCGGCAATGCGCAAGGTCGCCGCGATCATCACGGATGAAGGCGGCATGACCTGCCACGCGGCGATCGTGAGCCGTGAACTCGGCACTCCCGCGATTGTCGGGACGAAGACGGCAACGCACCAGCTGAAGAACGGCCAGCTCATCACCGTTGATGGCGAGATGGGTCTCATCTACGAGGGCGATGTCACCTCGGCAGGCCCTTCGCCGTCAGCGGTTTCACCGCAGGCCATCATCGGCCACGCCCCGATCATCACCGCAACGAGCGTGAAGGTGAACGTCTCCATTCCCGAGGCAGCGGTGCGGGCGGCAGCAACCGGCGCCGATGGTGTCGGACTCCTCCGGATCGAGCACCTGATCCTCGGCCTCAACAAGACCCCCGGCTGGTATATCACCAACAACCGCGAGGAGGAATTTGTCAAGGAACTCCACGACGGTATCAAGATCGTGCTCGATGCCTTCCCGGGAAAACCCGTCTGGGTCCGTACCCTCGATGCCCCGACCGACGAGTTCCGGAACATGGCAGGCGGCGAGCACGAGCCGCACGAGCACAACCCGATGCTCGGCTGGAGAGGTATCCGCCGCGACCTCCAGAGCCCGGACCAGTTCCGGCTCCAGATCGAGGCATTCAAGCGCCTCTGGAAGGAGGGCTACGACCACCTCGGCATCATGTTCCCGATGGTCTCCCACCCCGACCAGTTTATTGTCGGCAAGGAGATGATGCGGGCCTGCGGCGTGGACGTAGAGAACGTGACGCTCGGCATCATGATCGAGATCCCGGCAAGCGCGATCATGATTGAGGACTTCATCCGGGCCGGCATCAAGTTCGCCTCGTTCGGCACGAACGACCTGATCCAGTACACGCTCGCCATTGACCGGAACAACGAGAACGTGGCGGACATGTACAACCCGCAGCACCCGGCCGTCCTTTCCCTCATCCACACCGCGATCCAGGTGTGCCGGGCCTACAATGTCGAGTGCTCGATCTGCGGGCAGGCCGGCTCCGACCCGAAGATGGCAGCCTGGCTCGTGGAGCACGGCATAACGAGCGTCTCGGCAAACATCGACGCCATCGCGAAGATCCGCGAGACCGTCGCAAAGACAGAAAAACGCATCATCCTCGAAGCCGCGAGAACCAAAGATGCTGAATAAGGGTCAGTCTGAAGAAGAACTCTTCACATTCCTCTCGCAGAAACGGCGGGAGGACCTTGACCACGATTTTATTTTAAGCTCCATGTGTACCATTCCCCACTCCGTTGCAGTGAGGGCGCACTGCATGTTCATGGAGACGAACCTCGGCGACCCGGGGCTCTTCCCCGGCACGTTCTCGCTCGAACAACTCCTCATCAGCAGGTTCGGCACGCTCTTCCACTGCCCGGATGCAGAGGGGTACGCAACGAGCGGGGGTACCGAGTCCAACATCCAGGCGCTCCGTCTCGCGAGGGTAGAGAAGAGCGGGATCGAGAAACCAAACGTGATCGTCCCGGAGTCCGCTCACTTCTCGTTCAAGAAAGCCTGCGATATGCTCAGCCTCGATATGCGCAGCGTGCCAATCACCAAAGATTTCCGGATGGATGCGGGTGCGGCAGCCGGGCTTATTGACAGGAATACCATTGCCCTTGTCGGTATTGCCGGCACGACCGAGTACGGCATGGTCGACCCGATCGCCGACCTTGCAAAGATCGCCGTGCAGCACGACCTTTTTTTCCACGTGGACGCGGCATTCGGTGGCATGGTGATCCCGTTCCTCGACTACCCGACGCCCTTCGATTTTGCCCTCCCGGGCGTCACGACCATCGCCGTCGACCCGCACAAAATGGGCATGAGCACGATCCCCTGCGGCTGCCTCCTCACCCGCGAGCCGGACAGGCTCAACAGCCTTAATATCGACACGCCCTATCTCACGGTGAAGCAGGAGTACACCCTTGCCGGCACCCGCCCGGGCGCTCCCGTTGCCGGGGCGCTCGCCGTACTCGACTATCTCGGTGTCGAGGGCATGAGAGCGGTCGTTACCGGGTGCATGAAGAACACGGAGCGCCTGATCGCGGGTATGGAGACGCTCGGGTATACCCGGGCAGCAACCCCGGACCTCAACGTCGCGACATTCATCTGCGGGAAAGAGGCCGTGCCCGGGGCGTGGAGGGTCTCCTGGACCCGGAAAAATCACCTGAGGATCGTCTGCATGCCACACGTGCACGCGGGAAGGATCGAGGCGTTCCTAACGGATATGCAAAACAGCAGGACACGGTGAACAACATGCTTGACAGACTGGTAGAATCTCTTGAGACCTGCCCCATGGTGAAACGCGGGGATTACAATTACTTCATCCACCCCATCACCGATGGCGTACCGATCGTTGAACCCGCACTTCTCCGCGACGTGGCAGCCGCAATGGTCAGGGTGATGGACTTAAACAACGTGGACAAGATCGTTGTTGTCGAGGCCATGGGCATCCACATCGGCTCCATCCTCTCCACCATGACCGACATCCCGATGACGGTGATGCGCAAGCGGGAATACAAGCTCCCGCACGAGGTCCCGGTTCACCAGACCACCGGTTACTCGAAAGGTGAACTATACCTCAACGGGGTCTACAAGGGCGACCGCGTCGTCATCATCGATGACGTCGTGAGCACGGGCGGGACGATGAAGGCGCTCCTTGCGGCCCTCGAGATCGCCGGCGCAGAGGTCGTGGATGTCTGCATTGCGATCCAGCGGGGCGACCCGGATATCGGCAGGCCCTACAAGTCCCTCGTGAAGATCGAGGTGGATGACCGGGTGCATGTTGTCAAACGCTTCCTCTGACCTTATCAGGCAGCTGGAGGAACGGGGGGCAAAACGTATTGCCCTCCAGTTCCCGGAAGGGCTGAAACGGAAGGCACCGGAGTATACGGAGCGGCTCAGGAAGGCCGGCTTCGAGGTCATCGTGAGCGGCGATCCCTGTTACGGGGCCTGCGACCTCGCACTCGATACCCTCCTCGATACAGATGTGCTTGTCCATGTCGGGCATGCCCCGGTCGATGACCGGCCGAATGTCATCTACCTCCCGTATACGATCGGTTTTTCTATGCCCGTGCTGGATGTGGCACTCCCGCTTATTGAGGGAAAAACAACAGGGCTGGTCACCACGGTCCAGCACGTCCACCTCGTCCCGGAGATGGAAACATACCTGCGCTCGAAGGGCGTTGACATCAGGGTTGCCGATGGCCGGGGAAGGACCCCGCTCCGGGGGCAGGTGCTCGGGTGTTGTTTCACCGCGGCAAGGAACACGCAGGCCGACCTGGTCCTGTTCGTGGGCACGGGTCTTTTCCACCCGGTCGGGATCGCCCTGACCACGCGGAAACGTGTCATTGCGCTCGACCCGCTCACCGGCGCAGCGCAGGAAGTGAGCGGCGATACCCTCCTGCGACGGCGTTTTGCAGTGATCGAGAAAGCCCGGGGGGCAAAGAGCGTGGGGATCATCGTCAGCACCAAGAGCGGGCAGCGGCGGATGGACCTTGCCCGGCGCCTTGCCGGTCTCTCCCCCACCGCCGTGATCGTGACCATGCAGGAGGCGAGCCCGGACGAACTGCTGAACCTCGGGTTTGGCTGTTATGTGAATACCGCCTGCCCCCGCCTCGCGTACGATGACCAGGTCCGGTTCCCTGTCCCGGTACTGTCACCGCAGGAGTTCGAGATCCTCTGCGGCGCCCGGACCTGGGACGAGTACGAGATCGACGAGATCCCATGAAATTAAAACAGCTTGAGATGGCCCTCCAGCGCCTTGCCGGTTTCTCCCGGCCGCAGGCAGCGCTCGAACAGTACCAGACCCCGGCACCCCTTGCAGCCCGGCTGCTGTACCATGCCCTGATGAAGGGGGACATTGAGGGGAAAACCGTCTGTGACCTCGGGTGCGGGACCGGCATTCTGGCAATCGGCGCCTCGCTTCTTGGGGCTGCATCGGTTACCGGCGTGGATATCGATGAGGGGGCGCTTGCCGTTGCCCGGGAGAATGCAGCGCTCCTCGATGCAGAAGTCACGTTCACTGCGTCGGATCTGCGGGAACGAAGATGCCAGGAACGTATCGGTGCCTGCGACACGGCGATCATGAACCCGCCGTTCGGGGCGCAGAAGGCCCATGCGGACCGGCCGTTCATCGACTGCGCCCTTGCGGTTGCAGGAGTCACCTACAGTATATTTAATGCGGGATCCATCCCATTTGTTGAAGCCTACACTGCAGGAAAGGCAGAGATCACCGAGAAGATCGGCGGGGCATTCTTAATAAAGCGCACCTTTGCCTTCCATACAAAAGACGTGCAGGAGATCGAGGTCGAGATCCTACGGCTGAAACGAATACCATAACAGAACCAGGGAGTGTAAAGAAGACCATCACCGGGCTCGCCGCGGCCCACATGGTCACCGACATCTACATGCCGGTGCTGCCAGCGATCCTGCCGCTGTTGATCCTGAACAACGGCTACTCGTACCTTGCCGCAGGGCTGCTCGTCACGGCCTACAACGTCACCTCTTCGTTCACCCAGCCGGTGGTCGGGTGGCTCTCCGACACAAAGGGCCTCACGGTCAGCGTGACGGTCAGTCTCTTCGTCAGCGCGGTCTTTGTCGCCCTCATGGGTGTTGCAAAGGACTATTACCTGATCATGGCCTTTGCCGTCATCGCGGCCCTTGGCCATGCCTGCTTCCACCCTACCGCACTCAGTCTCGTCAGCCGGCTCTGCACGGACGCGGACCGGGGCCGGATCACGTCATACTTCGTGGTCGGGGGAAACCTCGGCTACGCGATCGGCCCGGTGCTTGCCGGGGTGCTTGTCTGGTCGCTGGGCCTCCCGGGACTCCTGCTCCTCATCATTCCCGCGGTGGTCATGGTCTTCGCTCTCAGGCACCTCCTCCCGGGAGGTATTGCCGGGGCCTGCGAGCTGCATGCAAAACCTGCACTGGCACCAGCGGAAGCCCGGTCATTGAAGCCGTTTACAATCCTGATGACCGCATCGATCCTGCGGGCATGGGGAGTCTTTGCCGCCATCACGTTCCTCCCGATGTACCTCGTCACGCAGGGATACGACCTCGTGTACGCAAGTGCCGTCATGACCCTGATGCTCCTTGCCGGGGTTGCCGGGCAGGTTGCCGGGGGCCGCATCTCCGACAGGATCGGGAGGAAGGAGTTCATGGTCTTCGGCCTCGTCGGGGCGATCCCGTGTTTTTACCTGTTCTTTGCCACCACGGGAGTGCTCTCGGTCCTCGCGGTCCTCCTTTTCGGGTTCTTCCTCTGGTCAACCTTTGCCGTGGCGGTCGCCATGTCCCATGAGCTCCTCCCGGGAAACGTCGGGCTCGCTTCCGGCATGATGATGGGCCTTGCGATCGGCTTTGGCGGCCTCGGGGTCGCGGTCAACGGGATGATCGCCGACCACTACTCCCTTGCAGCAGCCCTTGGCACCATCCCCATCCCCATTGCCGCCGCGGTGGTGCTGATGGCCGTGCTGCCCTACCCGTGGAAGACGTTGTTTTGCAGGAACCGGGAAACCGCCATTCAATAAAATGCAACAGGCTTATTATATCCCGGTGAGAACCTGATGTGAGGAAACGAGATGGATAAAGTCGGAGTTATCTCACTGATCGTCGGGCTGGTTCTCTGTGCCCTTGGGGGTTTTGCTATCTGGACATTCCTGCCGGATGTCATCGTCGCAGTCAAGGGACTGATCGGCATCGTCGTGCTGCTCGCCGGCCTGATGCTTGTGGTCTTTGGTATCCTGATATTCAAAGACTGATACAAAACAGGATTAAAATAGAAAACTCTTTTTCAGATTTTAACGACAAGGCACTGGGAGCCGGCGGTCTCCAGCACCGGTTCTGCCTTTCCTTCAAAGAAGTCGTCGAACGCTTTCTTGACACCGGGAGCGGTGATGTAATCGTGGGAGATGATGATGCCGCCCGGGCTTATCCGGGAGTAGAAGAACTCGAGGCACTGCTTCGTGCTCTCGTAACAGTCCACGTCAAGGTTCACGAGCGAGAACTTCGTGTCCTTGACAGGGTCTGACGTACCGGGAAAGATGCCCTTGTAAAAATGGACATTGCTGCCATCCTTGAGGTACTCCCGGACACTGTCATAGGACGCAGCGAATTTCCCCTCGTAAAACGGCCAGACCATATCGATCTCTTCGACCTTCGGCAGGCCTTCGAATGTATCGAAGAGGTGGAGGGCCTTGTCGTCCCCCTTTGCCGAACAGATGATCTTGGCAGAACCGCCCTTGTATACCCCGACTTCCGCGATGTCGCCTGGCACTTTCCGGGTGGTCTTCACGGCCATGTAGATATGGTAGGCCTCGATATCCTCGAGCAGGAGTTCGGTCTCTTTCCGGATCTTTTTTAAGTTCTTTGCAAACTCCTTTCTCCGGTCGCACCCGTAATGGGATAACCTGCCCCGGTTCGCGATATCATTACCGATGAACGGATCAAAGAAGACCGCCTTGCGGAACTTGAGGAGATACCTGCTGGGGATGACAGAATCAAAAACAGAGTAGAGATTTTTCTTTTGGAGCAGGCTCATGTCTTATTAAGTATGTATTGCTGTCATTTATAAATCGCGATCGCTGGAAAACCCGGACCTGACACCAGCGCCCGGGCCGGCTATTTTTTGGTGAGCGGCACTTCCTGCAGTCCGGGCTGTGGCGACTCGGTACTCATATCCAGCTCGTCAAGGAACGGCATCAGGCAGGTGACATACGGTTCGGAGGCGGTACCGGTGCCCGAGGGGGTCTGCCCGACCTGCACGATCCCGACCATCAGCGGGAACTCCTCCATGGTCTGTTCGAACGAGGGGTCGTTCTCCTGCGTGAACCGGAGGAAACTCTCCACCAGGATCACCGGGCGCTCGTACTCGGGAATGCCGGAGAGCTCGGCAAGGACGGATTCAAGAGGCCGTGTACGGGCCAGGTCCTCCTCGAAGAAGATCCAGATCGCAACACCGTAGTTATCCGCTATCGTCCCAAGTTTCCGGATATCAACCGATGTCCCGGGTATAATACCGAGGCGCCCGAGTTTTTCAACAGGAGTCGTGCCGGGCACGGCGGCCCATGCGGCTGGTTTCAGCATACAGATAAAAGGACGGCAGGACGGGTAAATATAACGATACGAATAAAGGGGGGGAATCACTCTCGCCCGAACTTGTTCAGGAGGGTAAATCCAACACCGAAGAAGAGGACTGCGGCCACAGGCCAGACGGACCAGGTGATCTTGCCGTTGGAGTAGAAATCCATTCCAAGAAAGAAAGCACAGATCATCACCGCAACGGCGATACTATACCACCATTTCGGCTGACCCTTTGCACCCATTGCATCTCTCATCATACTCATAGTATCACAAACATGTACTGCATGATATCGGAAAAAGGCAGCGGAGGGGATCACTGCCTGCTCTTCAGATGTTTTCCTTGAGATTACCCTGCTTTGGCTGGAATGCGTTCTTTATCAGGCCCGGGTTGAACGCGGTCGGCACAGTACCGGTCTTTGCATACGTGTAGAGCGCAGTCACGAAGATGCCCTGCATGGCCGAGTACACTACCGCGAGGACCACGACAAGGAGGAGGAATAACGCGAGCGCAGCCATGAAGACCGTGGAACTCCCCAGCATCAGGGTGGCAAACACGCAGATGGCCGCGATGACGCCAATGATTACAAAGACAATTGCCATCGAAGCAGACCCGACGATACTTTCGCCCCAGGTCTTTTTGATCAGGTTCACGGACTCCTTGAGGGAGTCTATAACACCCTTGTCTTCTAGTACCAGGACCGGCACGACAAAGTAGGTGACCAGGCTCCAGGCGCCCCCGATGACCGCGAGCACGATGTCGCCGATGAATCCTGCACGCTCTTCAAGAAGGTTTGAGATCAGCCCGACAGTTGCAGCAATGATTGACCATCCGATGATCGAGGGAAGATGGTTTGCCGCATTGGAGAGTCCTTCGCCCACTGTCATCGACTTCCCGTTCAGTCTCGCGTTCACGCACGAGATCAGGGCCGTGTTGAAGAAGATCACGACAAAATAACTCGCCACGTAGAAGAGGAACAGGAACACGAGGGAAATGAGGTTGCCCGATGATGCGAACCCTCCCGTGAGGAGGAGTGGGATGATAAACGTGAGGACAACAAGAATAGTGACGATACCGGAGAGGACCGGGAACGCGAGCAGTCTCTTATCTGCCATGAGTATGTCCCAGCTCGTCTTCATGAGCGCAAGACTCCTGCCAATACTTTCAAACATAGATCACCGTGGTGAGCGGTGCGAGATGAAGATTACGCGATATTCAGGTAAAATAGAGGATTTTTTTTAGACCAGTACGGGCAATTATTGCCTGCGGCGCATCCATACAAGGCCGGCCATGCTGCACCCGAGGATTCCAGGCACTAAGGAAAAACCGGGCGATTTCGTGACCGGCGGGGAAGTTGTTACAAGCGGAGGGATATGGGTGGGGGCTTCCGATACAGATGAGGGTATGGTCGCCCCGGTCACCGGCTGGGTGATGACGATCTGGCTTCCCGGCACTACACTTCCGGCATTATCGAGCTCCACCAGCTGCAGGACGGTCACGGAACCTGTTGCAGATGAAGGGACCGTGCCGCTGACGGTGACAGTAAACCGAACGTCGCGGTTGACGGAATAGGAGAGGATCTCGCCGTTGATGAACGCAGCAGAGCCGGACGCGGTCTGCAGGGCCGCATTGTTGCCGTCAAGGATCACCTGGATAGTCCACAGGGCATCCACAAGACCGGTCTGCATCTGGAGCTCGTGGTCCTTGGGAAACGTCGTGCCGCTGGGGATTACAAACGTGGCCACGACCTGCTGCTGTCCCCCGGGCACAAGGGGGGGATTCGGGGTGAATGACTCGCTGGCAAGGATGGGACTCGCGGCACACGGAAGTACGATGAGCAGGAGCAGTATGCACCCGCACAACAGGGAACAAATCATCGGTTTCATGGAGTATCGTCAGAAGAGAGTTTACTTAACGGTTGATAGAGGTGTCGGTCCTGCCTGCCACACAGAGGACGAGCCGGTTCAGCGGCCCTGCACGTTCCGCATGAACGTCCCGGCGTGGTCGATGGCTTCCTGCCCCTCGTCAAGCTGGCCGGCAAACATCTGCCAGTCATGGAACATCCCTTCCCAGATCTCGACCTGGACCGGGACACCGGTCCACCGGGCTTTTTCGACGAACGAGCCGATATCGGAAAGGAGGAGCTCGTGCGTACCCACCTGGATATAGAGACGGGGGAGGGATTTAAGTGTCCCGTTGACCGGGGATGCGAACGGTTCGGACGGCTTATGGCTGCCCAGGTACGTTGTCCGTATGGACTGGAGGAGCCGGAGTGTGAGCCAGTCCCGGTGCTCGTTCTTTATCACCGACTCCCCGGGGAACAACATGTCGGTCACCGGGGACATGCAGACCGCGGCCGGGGGAAGGGTATATCGCTGGGCAGACAGGGAGAGCAGGGACGCGATTACGAGGTTCCCCCCCACAGAGATGCCCGTCGGGATGATCCGGTGGGGCAGGTATCCCTTTTTCTGGAGGTACCAGTACGCGGCAATGGCATCCTCCACCGGTGCAGGGAACAGGTGTTCGGGTGCGAGCCGGTAGTCCACCGAGAAGACACGGGCACGGGCGGCACGGGCGAGCCGTATACAGAGGCCGAGGTGGTCATGCGTCGAGCCATGGGTGAATTCCCCCCCATGGAAGAAGAGGACCACATAGCCCGGATCCGATTCAGGAACCGATATCCAGTATCCGGCAAGGTCGTCCCGGATCGGGACCTTTTCCACGGTATGGAGACCTTCCTCAACGATCTCTTCCTGCATGTCTGAAAAAAATGAGGAGGAGTCCTTCCGCACGGCAGCCAGGGGCTTGTTAAAGTCGGGTACATGCGATCTGATGATTGACAGGAGCTCATCCGGTGACTCGCGGATCATTATTCTCTGTGTTAGAGAGGCGGGATAATAAAGTGAGGGGGTGCCAGGCTGCCGGTTCCAGGCACCGGGGACCGTTCCGGTGCAAAACCGAACGCATATCTGGCGAAAAAAGGAGATACGATCATGCATCCCGCTGATGAGCTCGGGGAGCGTACCGTCCGCAAGGTCGGCCGCCGCCTGCTCCCGTTCCTCTTCCTGCTCTATGTCGTCGCGTTCCTCGACCGCGTCAATTTCGGGTACGCGGCCCTCGATATGAACAGCGCCCTCGGCCTCTCCGCAGAGGTCTTCGGGTTCCTCTCCGGGATCTTCTTCATCGGGTACCTGCTCTTCGAGGTCCCGAGCAACATGATCCTCCAGCGGATCGGCGCCCGTATCTGGATCAGCCGGATCATCATCAGCTGGGGGATCGTGGTGATCGTTACCGCGGCAGCAACGGACGCCTTCCAGCTGGCTGCGTTCAGGTTCATCCTCGGCGTGGCAGAAGCAGGGTTCTTCCCCGGCATCATCCTCTATATCACCTGCTGGTTCCGCAAGAAATACCTTGCCAGTGCCGTCGCACTTTTCATGGCGGCGCTCGCCGTCTCAAACATCATCGGTGCGCCGGTCTCGACATGGATCCTCGACAATGTCCAATGGTTCGGTATAGCGGGCTGGCGGTGGCTCTTCATCCTCGAAGGCCTGCCGGCGCTCGTGCTGGGTGTCGTAACCTGGTTCTGGCTTACCGACCGCCCGGAGGATGCTACGTGGCTTGAGCCGGAGGAACGGGACTGGCTTGCCGGTACGATTGCACGGGAGAACGAGGAGGCCGCGGGCACTCACCAGGATTTCTGGTCGGTCATGAAGGACCGGCGGATCTGGCACCTTGCCTGCATCTACTGCACCGTGGTCATCGGGCTGTACGGCCTCGGGTTCTGGATGCCGCAGATCATCCGTTCCATGAGCCCGTCATTCACTAACTTCGAGATCGGGCTCGTCATGGTCATTCCCTATCTCGTCGCACTCTGTACGATGGTTGCGTGGGGCGCCCATTCGGACCGGACGGGAGAACGCATATGGCATGCAGCTATCCCACCCATAGTCGGGGGCATCGCGCTCGCAGGCGCCGGTCTCGTCCCGGTCCCCCTCCTTGCATTTGTCCTGATCATCGTCGCAACGGCCGGCATCTACAGTGAGTTCGGCCCGTTCTGGACACTTCCGGCAGTCTTTCTCGCGGAAGCAGCGGCAGCGATCGGCATCGCGGTGATCAACTCGATCGGGAACCTCGGGGGGTTCATCGGCCCGTCCATGGTCGGGTATCTTACCAAGGTTACCGGAACGACGGATGCCGGGCTGGTCGCTGCGGGTGCCTGCCTCGTGCTCTGCGGATTGCTGACGCTTGCAGTCCGCCCGGAAGGGCGGAAGTGATCACCCGGGCATTCCATCACCGCTAATTGAGTTCATCCCGGTGTCGCAGGATCATGGTGGAAAACGAGCAATACAATTGTCCAAACGCCTTTCCGTTCGAGGATTCATTAGTTTTAAAAAAGATTAGGATAATATACCGCTAGGATCATTTCACGTGAATCCAGCATGAGACAGAGGCCTGGATGCCGGGTATGATCTGACCAAAGGAGAGGAAATGTCATGAAGTGTTCACGTATCAGTATCATTGCAGTCATGCTCGTGGTGATCGCCGTTGCGATTGCCGGGTGCACGGGGAGCAGCCAGCCATCATCATCCCCCGGCACTGCCGCACCGGGCAGTGCTGGTCCTGCCGCCACAGCTGCCGCAGGAAGCAGTGCGGGCCCGGGAACGGTCAGCGGGGCAGACCTGCTGGGCGGCCTGACCTATGAATGGGCAGAGTATAAGATTACCAGTAATGCCGGCGGGGAAAAAGTCACGATGTTCTTCAAGTACAACCAGAAGACCGGCAGGTGCACCATGCGTATCGAAGGAATGGAGGATACCACGGGCCTGCTTTCCGACCTTGACTGCAGTTCGACCGATACCTCAGGCGGGAGTGCCAGCGATCCCAATGATATCGGTTCCGATGTCAAGCTGACCAAGGTGAGCACGGAGACCGTGACCGTCCCGGCAGGCACCTTTGTTACCGACAAGTATTCCACCACCGCCAACGGGGTTACGGCAACCTACTGGTTTGCTGCAGGCAAGCCATTGCTCAAGATGGAAGGTGGGAGCAGCGAAGGGTCCTATCTCATGGAACTGAACGGCTGGGGATAACACCGTTCATTTTCCTGTTTTTTATTTTTAGTTTATTTCCCCGGCGTGCCGAGGTATTGCTCGTAAAAAAAAGGAATCCTGCCACTCACAGGAAATACCTGAGCACCGTCTGCTGGTACCCGTTGGTGAACGTCCCGATTATGTTCACGCGCGAGGCATCGGATACGCCCCGGTAGGTGAAGCCAATCGTGGAACCGATGGCAGGACTGACGATTGTCCGGTCATCGTATGAACCGGCCCGGTTATCGACACGGATGTAAAGGGACTGCAGGTCTGCTACATCGGGACCGCCATTATAGGTGATATACACGGCGTTCGTTGTCGAATTGACCGTGAAGTTCAGCTCTTTCTCCATAGTTGTCGTGGCAGCGGGGGAAAGGGTTACTTCCGGGGTCGGGAGGATTGTTGTCAATGGTGTGGGTGCAGGCTGGGTGCAGCCACTGGAGATGACAAGTAAGAAGACAACCAGGCAGATCCAATGCAATCGTCTCATGATTGGGATGTGGGGGCGAAAAAGAGATAAATGTTGGGGATTTTGAGGTTTTTACGGACGTTCACGGTTTTTTTGCGCGGTGTACCGGGACCACACGATGCCGTTTGCCAGGACTTTCGTACTCTTGTGCGTGAGGGGGACCTGCAGCCCGGGGATACCGGCATTCAGCGGGTCGCAGAGGGTCGGGGCGGCCTTTCCCCCGGCAATGAACGGGTGGATGAGGACGCTCACCTCGTCCACGAGCCCGGCGTGCAGCAGCACGCTGTTGAGTGTCCCGCCGCTGTCGGCTCGCATGACCTTCACGTTGTGTTGTTCTCGCAATGCCTCCAGTGCAGCCCGCATGTCGATGTGGTCCTCCCCTGCGATGATGACCCCTATCCGCCGCTCCTTCAGGTAATCGAGATACTCCTGCGGGGTAGCTGATGAGCAGAGCGCGAGGACGTCACGCATATAGGGCCACTTCCGGATGGCGTCCCAGCACCGCACCCTCCCCCGGCTGTCCGCGATAACGAGCAGCGGGCGGGGATCGGTTTTGGCATCGGCTGGCGGGGTGAATATCTCCTCATGCTCCGGGGGAACTTCCAGTGACGGGTCCTCCCGAACCGCGGCAAGGACCGTTTCGCTCCCGAAGAGGACCGCGTCAGGGTTCCATTGCGCAGCGAGGGTATAGTACAACTCAAGGTCGGCAGGGAAATTCGTGATGCGTCCGTCAAGGCTCGTGGCCGTGTGGAGGATGACTTTAGGTAACATATCCGGCTCCTGAACAAACGAGGCGCACCGGGGTTATAAAGTAGGGCTGCGCGGGGTGAAACTGGCAATGGTGCCCGCATCGGGATTATTCCACAAAATATATATTGTCAACATTCGAATGTTGACATATACTCCTGACAACCTGCGACAACCAATCCGGGTTCCGGGCACGTACTGTCTTGCAGGAGAAAAAAAGGTTTGGTGAATCATTGTGGAAAAAAAACTGTTTGCTCTTGGAGTATTTTGCCTGTTCATGTTGATTGCTATAGTTCCGGTAGCAGGGTCTTCCGGGGGGAGCCCGGCAGCAGCCGGAGGCGATGCTCCCGTAACCATAACCCCGCTTGTGAATTTAAGATATGGCATTGGTGAGGATACGATAACGTTCTCCGGTACCAACACAGATTCCAATGCTACGTATCTCGTCCTTTCCGGGCCTAACCTGGACAGCAATGGTGTACGGATCGATAAGGACTGGCCGCGCAAGTATCCGGTTACTGACGGCGATGCATCCACGTTCATGGCAGTCAGTGTCGGGCCGGATAACACATGGTCATACACGTGGGATACGCATGATGTTGCCATTGATTCCGGGACATACACGGTCTATGCAGCCAGTACACCCCGGGATAAACCACATATAAACGAGACAAATTTCGCCAGGATATCGTTCCTCATGCTTCCACCGAAAGACAGGGACCTGCCAATGGTAAAAATAGCCCCGCTTGTGAATCTAAAATATTACATAGGGGAGGATACCATCACGTTCTCCGGTATCAATACCGCTTCCAATACTACGTATCTCGTCCTTTCCGGACCCAACCTGGACATAAAAGGTTCACAAATTCAAAAGGATTTGCCGCGTAAGTATCCTGTTACTGACGGCGATGCATCCACGTTCATGGCAACCAGTGTCGGGTCGAATAACACATGGTCATACACGTGGGACACGCATAATGTTGCCATTGATTCCGGGATGTACATTGTCTATGCAGCCAGTTCGCCCCGGGATATCCCTCATATCAACAGCACGCATTTTAACATGATATCGTTCCTCATGCTCCCGCCAAGAGACATGGTCCTGCCGACAGAAACAGTACCCCCATCCAGTGAAAGCGTACCCGTACTGCAGGACCGGGTTGCTGAAACACAGAACCAGTCGGTTGCCGGACAAACCAGGAATACCGGAGATTCTGGTAATCTGCTGGACCAGGCATGGGGTTTCCTGTCAGGAATTTTCTAAAGGAAATCATCTTTTTTTGACTGCACTGCGGGAATTCCAAAAAATATATATTGTCAACATTCAAATGTTGACATATGTTCCTGACAACGGACGACAGGCAGTTTGGGTTCTGGGCATTGCGCCGGAACGGGGAGTCCAACATCGGGATTGCCAACCGCTTCGGCATCTCACGCCAGGCCGTGTCACGGGCACTCCTCCTCATGGACGAGAAGATCGAGAGCACGCTCCGGGAGATGGCACAGGCCAACCAGATCTCGGTTGGGAAGATCAACGCGGAGCGGGGCGTCCTTCTCGGCCGGTCAATCCCGTTCCAGACTGCGGCAATCATCTTCGTGTCGGAGAAACATGGCGTACAGGTCTGGTACGAGCACGACGGCGACTGCGGGACGTGCCAGCGTTACACCGAATGCATCGAACTGCTCTGGGACTATGCAACCGAGCTCGGCGTCCGGATCGAGAAGACCGCTGACCCGACAAAGATGGCCGAGGAATTATTTGCAAAAGTCAAGGCGATGGTCTGATGATCACACGGATTTCAGAGATAATTAATGAGTGGACCGGCTGGTGCCCGAACGGGCATACAATAAATACAAGAAAAAGCGGCGATGCAGACTTCCGCCACGGTGCCAACAATCCGCAGGTAAAAAGTCCCGGGCCTTCGGGGACAGATGGGTCCGACATGCCGTGGGGCGGGAAGTACGAACATACCCAGCGGGGCACACTCCTCATCGGTGCGGGATCCGCCGCCATCATCCTGATCCTGGCAGCTACGTACCTCTTCGGTATCGCATGGGTTGCGATCATTGTACTGGGTATGATGGTTTTTCTGCTCGCGATCATGTCAACGCTGACTGCATCAGTTGGGGACGATACCCTGACGATCCGGTTTGGTCCCGTAGGGCTCATCCGGAAGAGCTGGCAGATATCAGAGATCGTATCGGCAACGACCGTCACCAACCAGTGGATTTATGGATGGGGGATCCGGTGGACACCCCATGGCCTCCTCTATAACGTCTCGGGGAGTCATGCGGTGGAGATCCTGCTGTATTCCGGGAAAAAGGTCCGGATCGGCACCGATGAGCCGGAAGCCCTGAAAACTGCGATAGAAAAGGCAAGAATAGAAATTAAGAATCCTTCACGGAGGATGGGTTATCCATGACAGAGCCCATTTCAAACAAAACAGGGGCATATCTGGGCTGGTGCCCGAACGCACATGCACTGAAGGTTCCCTCACCCGGTGCCCGGGCCGGTACGGAACAAACCGGGATTTCCGATCCGGAACCCCCACAGCCGGGCACATCACTGACAACTCTTGCAGTAGATCACTGGATGACCACAGCAGCACTGGTGATTCTCTTTGCCACGTTCTTTGTCGGCGGGAACATCTGGTGGCCGTTCTTTGTCGGGGCAGTCCTGATCGTCTGCCTTGCATATTGGTACTATCGTCACATCCTGAAGGTGCAGTGACATGGTACAGATTGCCACACTTATCTGGGACGCCATGGGCTGGTGCCCGATGCAGGCTGCCGTCCGCTATCCTCCGAAGGGATCGCAGGGAGAACTTCGCCAGAGAGACAGCGCAGGTGACGGGGGCCCGGTTGCCCGCCGGTCAGCCATGTTCATGCGCCTGTCATGGGGGGTGGTCATCCTCTCGTGGGTGATCGCTTTCCTCGCATTGCCGTATCTCCCGGAGGTCATCCCGGTCCACTGGGGCCTGCACGGAGAGGCAAACGGGTTCGCGGACCGGCTTTCCGGTACATTCGGGCTGCCGGCAGTCATGACGCTCCTCATGGTCCTCCTGCTGGTGCTGCCCCGGTATAACTCCGTGAAGTTCTCGCTTACCGCATTCCAGGACATCTATGCCATCATCATCTTTGCAACCATCGCGATGTTCTTCTGCATTGAGGTCCTCGCGCTCCTGATCGCTGCTGGTGTTGACCTGCCCGTTGTCATTATCATGCCGATGCTCATCGGGGTCCTCTTCATCGTGATGGGAGCCCTGATGCCCCATATCGGGCGGAATACAACGATGGGGATCCGCCTGCCGTGGACACTTGAAAGCGAGGAGGTCTGGAAGAAGACCCACGAGCACGGCGGGCCGGTCTTCGCCGGTGCCGGAGTTCTTGTCGTGCTCGGGAGCCTTGTTACCGGCATGTGGGCAATGGCCCTGATGCTCGTGATCATCCTTGGTGTCACCGTCTATATCGTGGTCTGGTCGTACCGGCTGGCGAAGAAAGAAACGGGAATGGAGAAGAAGCAATGTTTGCAAAACTGAATGAAATTATCCGGCACCACTTCGGCTGGTGCCCGAATGCAGGGACACTCCGCACCGCACCGCCGGGTATCATGACCCCCCCGGTCTCTGTCAATCCGGCACAGCCGGATGGCGGTGCCGGGGGACCGGGACGGCTTGACCGCAGCTTTACCCTGGCAATGGGAAGCATCAGGATCCTCTTTTTGAACAAGCGGCTGCTCTGGTTCTCGTTCCTGACCGGCCTCGTACTGCTGTTCAGCCTCATCACCACGTTTGGTATCCAGGCCCTCTCCGGGATCTCCCCATTAACCGGGAGCGCTCTTGCCACTGTACCTGATACGGCTCTTCTTGTACAGGGATCCCCGATCTGGCTTGCGTTGACCTTTGTGTTCCAGATGGTTGCCATGTTCGGCACGGTATTCCTGCTGGCCGGCCTCGTCACCTGCGTCTCCAGCCTCTTTTCCGGCCAGACTGCAACCCTTGGCGAAGGCCTGTCCCAAGCGAAGAATCACGCGGGGTCCATAGCAGGCTGGGCCGCGATTATGGCAGTTGCAGGCACTTCACAGCAGTTCATCACAGCCCTCTATCTGGGAGACATTTTTCTCGTATTCATTTCCATGGCCCTCATCTGTATCTTTGGATTTATGACGTCATTTGTCATCCCGCTCATGGTTCTCGAAGACAGGAGCCTCGTCGGCGCGGTCATGGGATCATGTTCACTGATCCGGCGGACATGGGCAGAGATCATTCTCTGTCTGTTCGTCCTCTGGCTGTTTGCGTTTGTCATTGCATTCCTCTCCCTTATTCCTGCGATCGCGATCGGGTTCCCGTCAGGCAACACAGGGCTTCTCAGTATCACCGTAGGCCTCTACATGTTTGTCCTGATGGTCCTGATCATGATAGGTACGACACTGATGGGCATCGTGCTCGTCGGCCTGTATAACTATGGAAAGACCGGCCAGCTGCCGGATATGTTTGAAGGAAAGAGGAGGGACGTTGCACCTGTATGACGTTACTACGCGTTTCGGAGATCATTTACGAGTGGACCGGCTGGTGCCCGAACTCACCGGCCCTGCGTACAGCACCGGCGGTCCTCAGGATCCCTCCTGAAACAATGCATGGCGACCGGCCTGAGGGCCGCGGACCCGCCAGCCGTTCCGGCAGTGTCAGGCTTGGGACTCATATTGCTGTCGATAGCCTGAAGACGATGGCCCGGAACCGGTACCTGCTCGGTCTCTCGCTCCTCTCCGGGCTCGCGATGTTCTTCCTGATCGTGGCAAAAATGTGGGATGTCCAGCATTTTCACGACACCCTGCCATTCCTCGTCACCATCTCTTCCGGCAGTACGTCCATCGTATTTGACCCGTGGCTCTTTGTCGTCGAGCTGATCTGCCTGTCATGCTTCATCTTCGTGCTGGCAGATATGGTCCTTCACCGGAACGGGGATCGGGAAAATACCCCTATCATGGTCCATGAGGGATTTTCCGGGACCGTCGCCTATGCCGCTCCACTTGCCCTTCTTTCCAATGGAATGGCGCTGATCGCGACCATTGCATTTGAGATTCTCTACAAGGGCGAGTTTTTCACGGATATGATCGTAGCTAGGATCCTTGCGGTCTTCACGATTCCCAACACCTATCTCCCGTACGGGGACGTTATGGCGTTCTATATCACATACATCCTCCTGTTCATCAACATTATCCTGTTCCTGGCCGCACTCTGGCTGGTACCGGCCATCGTTCTGAAGTTGAAGGCGCGGGTTCCTGATCATGGGGGATCGATGACCCTCATACAGAAGACCTGGCGGGAGGTGCTGGGCTGTATTCTTGTCGGCGGGACAATCGTCATCGGGGTCATTGCCATAGCGTTCGCGGTCAGCCAGTTGCCCTATATGCTCCATTATGAGTATGACGCCACCGCCAGCGGACATCCGCTCATAATGGTCGTCTATTACGGGTTCATCCTTGCCTGCATGGTCCTGATGGCGGCGGGATTTACTGCGGCGGGTGTTGCGGTTGAAGAGCTCAACCGGATCCAGACGAGCAACGAGGTATCCGGTAATACCGATGGAAACCGGGAAAAACAGTAGCATACCCCATGATCCGGACTGCTGATATGATCCGGGGAGGGCTGAGGGTACCCGAACATCACATCCAGAATAATACACATTGTTGTTGTCGGGCACCCAACTATTTTTATATTGTAAACATCCATACATTTACCTATGTTCCTACCCACGAATGAGAAACAGTTCGGGTTCTGGAAGATGCGTCGCAACGGGATGCAGAATGTCTCCATTGCAAACCAGTTGGGCATAACACGGCAGGGGGTATCCCAGGCACTCCACGCAATAGACGAGAAGATCGATGTGGAGAAAGGTGTCCTGTTCGGGCGGTCCATCCCGTTCCAGACCAATGCATATATTTTCGTCTCGGAGAAGCACGGCATGCAGGTCTGGTACGAACATGACGGCGACTGCGGGGCATGCGACGAATATACCCAGTGCATCGAGTTCATCTGGGACTTCGCAGCCGAACTGGGAATTAAAATTGAGAAGACCGCTGACCCGACGAAGATGGCAGACGAGCTGCTCGCAAAGATCCGGGAGAGTTCGGGATGACCCAGCATTCCCCGGATACACAAGGGTGGCTCGGCCTGTGCCGGAAAGCGCCGGTGTTCCGTGCCTCAGAGACTTTTACCGGTGATCAGCCAACACCTGCCCATGAGGGGAGCCCGGATGGCGGGGCTGGCGGGCCGGGAACGGTCCGGCGGGGAATCGGGGCCGCCCTGTCAGGTATGAAAACACTGATCCGGAACCGGCAGCTCCTCTGGTTCTCGCTCCTCACCGGACTCGTGCTGGTCGCGCACCTCATCGCCCAGTGGGCGTTCTTCATATTCCCCCAATCCATGGAGTGGCGGTCCTTTGCTGATGCCCGTTTACTCCCATCGCTTGTCCTGACATTTTTAGTTGAGCTCATAACGGTGTTTTGCCTGGTCTTCTTACTGGCGGGCCTTGTCCTGAGCCTCTCTTCAAAGAAAGGTGGTCCGGTCTCATTCTTTCACGGGCTCGCAATGGCCAGAAAATACACAAGATCACTAGCCGGGGGGTCCGTGGTCTTGGCACTCGCAGGCATTCTGCTCTTTGTTCATCCCTTCATCGTCGAAGGGGTACTCTTCGTTCGCAACCCCCAGTGGATGCTCTTCGTTGATCCCTACCACGGCTATGGCGGTTTACTCATATGGCTTGTCCTGACATTTGTAGTCGAGCTCTTAACGGTATTCTGCCTGGCCTTCTTGTTGGCGGGCCTTATCCTGAGCCTTTCTTCAAAGAACGGCGGTTCTGTCTCATTCTTTCACGGACTCGCAATGGCCAGAAAATACACAAGATCACTAACCGGGTGGTCCGCGGTCCTGGCACTCGCAGGCACCCTGATCTTCATTGCTGGCCAATATTCCTATTCGCTGAGATCGACCATCTGGGAATCCCTGTTCAACGTGCTCAACCAGTTTCCCTTCTACCTCGTTAACTACATGCCTGAGGGGGGGTTGGGGGGAATTACGAGTATGCTCGCGGACACTCTGATCCTTTCAGCAATTAACGTACTCCTGTTCATCCTGACCCTGTTTGTTGTACCCCTGCTCGTGCTTGAGGGGAAGAGCCTGAAGGAGGTGGTTTTTGGATCGTTTACCCTGATGAAGAAGTGCTGGGGAGAAGTGGTGGCCTGCGTCCTTGGCCTTGGAATGGTAGTATTCGCCGCCTCGCTCGCGTACCTGCTCTTCCAGGTTACCGGGATTTATCATTTTGAGATCGTCGGCAGCAGCACGTACTCATCCTTGCGCCCGGGCGATGAGTGGATCGCTCTCGGCTTCCTGTACATTCTTGCCCTATCCGGCCTTACGCTTGTCGCGGCAACGGTTGGCGGGATTGCATCTCTGGACCTCTACACCCATGCAAAGAACATGGAGCATGTGGGATGACGGTCCTCACCACCGTTGCGGACTGCTGGCTGGGGCTGTGCCGGAAAAGGCCTGTCATGCAGACAACGACAGCGGTGATGCTGGGAGAGGCCGAAACCGCCCATCCCGTCCAGCCGGATGCCGGAGGTGCGGCCGGGGGCTTACGAAGGGTCCGGTGCGGGATCTCCATCGCCACCGGGAGCATCAAAACCCTGTTTGTGGAGAGGCACCTGCTCTGGTTCTCGCTCCTTGCAGGCCTCGTACTCCTCTTCCTCTTCGTGGCAGAAGGGTGGAGCGTGACGCACTATGATTCCTTCCTGCCCCATTACATCTGGATCCCCTTTGGGGACTCATCCATCATCGTGTTCAATATGCAGCTCTTCCTGATCGAGGCGATCAGCCTGTCAGGCTTCACCTGCCTCCTCGCGGGCCTGGTCCTGCACCGGAGCGCAGGCAGGGCAAACGGGCCGGTCACGATCCGGAAGGCGTTAGCCGGAGTCAACATCCATAATGGCACACTGGCAGCGTTATCCATCGCGATGGCGTTCGTGGCGACAGTTCTTTTTGTGCAGGTCTCCCAGAGCCGGTTCATCGGAGGGTTCCTGCACACGATTGATATGGCCTTGTTCAACCTGCCTTATGCGTACTATGTCCCGAACGGGATCACGTCCATGTATTATTTCTCGTTCAGGATCATGGCCATCAACATTCTCCTGTTCCTGCTGGCACTGTATGTGGTGCCAGGCATCGTGCTGGAGGGCAGACGTCTGCTCCCGGCCCTAGCAGGTTCTGTCAGTCTCATGAAGAGGACCTGGCGCGAGCTGCTGGGCTGCATCCTCGTTCTGGGATGCATTGTCCTTGGGGTCTTTGCTGTCGGGCTCCTGATCGGCCAGTCGCCCCTTTTGCTCAACCACGATTATGACTTCTTCCTCCAGATGTCCCGCGGGCAGGTGCTGATGACCATTGCCTGTTACGGCTTCCTCCTGGGCTGTTGCGTGCTGATGGCTCTCGGGTCGACAGTCCTTGGGGTCGCCATCACGGAACTGCATACGTGCGGGAGAACGGGGTCAGTCCACCCGTTGCCAAAGAGCGATACGACAGCAGTCGGGGAGCCTTCACGATGAGCCGGTTCTCCGAGATAATCCACGGGTGGCTCGGGTTGTGCCCGGACAGGTATGCAGTACAGATGAGGAAAGAGGTGCTGCCCTTTGAGATGAATTCCCAGGGCCCTGAGAAAAACAGGGCATATACCAATAACGGGATCGTTGTTGATTCTGGGACAGCCGGCATCACGAAATGGTTTATCATAGGAGTGGTTGTCGCACTCTTCGGTACCGTATTAGTGTTTCCCTTTATCGTCAAGGGGATATCATTTCGTCAGGCGAGTACCCTGTTCAGTGTATTTCTTCTCTTGTTCGCCATTGTCACACTGTATCGGGATATAAAAAAGGCCAGTCTGGAGATTAGACCCGATGCCCTCATTCTCCGCAGGCCTTTTCACAAGCCGGTGGTTATCCGGCGGGACGATATCGCAACGGTGGAGATCCGGCAAAATGCATTGCCCTACCCGCTCTGGCACCAGAAGATATTAACCGTCTGCCTCATTCCCATCTGCTCTGTCGCTATCGTCCTGATAGAATACTGGGACCTGATTTCAGGAGAGGTTGCCTCTTCACGGTTCCTCCTCAATCTCATTTTCTACATTAATCTCATCTTGTTCTTCTTGGTGTTTTACCATCATTCCCGTGTACGGTCGTCTCCTGAAAAAGGAGTGATCATTACGAACAGGAAAGAAAGAATTACGGTTTTTTGTGAAAACCCGGGTGAGATTACCCGGCTGCTGGAGAAAACACCATGACATTATCCCTGGATTATCTCAGGAAAAAAGTTGGTTTGTGCCAACATGGAGAAACATCCCGGAAAACCCTCACCTGTACCAGCACGGCGGAGCCATACCAGGTCCCCCCCCGACCATCCCCCGTGCCAGCCGCACCTCCTGCCACAACCGATGCCCCGGCCAGGCCCCAACCCGTCTACCAGGAGAATTTCCTCCTGATCCTCCTGCTGGTGGCCGGCCTGTTCTGCCTTGTGGACCTCAGGATGCTCGCCCTTGCCGGGATCTTTTCCGCACTGCTCGTCTATTACGATGCCGGGACGCTGCATGCCGGGGAGAAGTTCGGGAAAGAATCGCTCTTTGGCGATGTGGTTGCATGGCGGCCGCTGACCTGGGCGATCTGCGTCTTCATCATCCCGCTCATCTTCCTCGCGTTTTACACGTTCTCCCGGGAAGAGATCTTTAAAGCGAACAACTGAACCCTCTGGCCGTCGTCTGTGCAGGGCCCGGACGTAACCGGGCCCTTGCATAACGGGATGTCTCCTTACAGCACGAATTCTGCACACACAGCACCGTGGTCCGATGCCGCATTGGACCATTTCGTTACGGTGGTATACTCGTTCTCAACAGGCACCTTTCCTTTCGCTCCAGTTGTCAGTTTCCCGAGGTTGTAGATTCCCCTGCGTTCAACCTTGGCATTCCTGAAACGGTCTTTTAAGGGCTTTGATACCAGAATATAATCGATCTGCTCGAACCCGGTATAGTGATAAGTCCAGCGTTTCATCAGGTCATCCCTGAACTGAAGTGCCAGGACATCGTAGAGGTCGGGGACTGTGAGCAGGGGTTGCAGCGGGGCGCTTAAGGGATGGTCATTGAAGTCGCCGGCAACGACAACCCAGTCGCGTTTCAGGTCGTACTTATTCAGGATCCCTGCAATGGCTTCAGCCTGGTCCTTGCGCCGCTTATCGGCAGTATTGTTCTTGTCATACCCCTTGCTCTTCAGGTGGTTGCAGAGGATGTAGAGTGACTGCTTATTGGGGAGAAGGATCTCGTACTTCGGGCAGTCGCGACTGAAGACCTCGCTCTTTCCCTTCTTATCAAACATGTGGGTACGTATCGTACCAATCGGGTATTTGCTATACAGTCCCACATCGATGCCCCGGTCATCGTTGCCGTCCATCAGCATGTCATATGGATACTTCGACTTCAGCATCTGTGCATCGAACGATTTGAGGGTCGGACGGTCTTCTGCTTCGACAATGCAGAGGATATCGGCACGGATATCCTTGATCACCTGTGCAGTATTTTCACGGGTATTGTTATCGAATGAGTCGGGTTTGAAAGCAACCTCCCCGTCCCAGTCATCTCCTTTTCCTTTTGCCTTGACACCGGTAATTTTCTGTCCTTTCCGGGCGAATAATTTCCCCCGGTTCTCCCGGACTTCGATGAAATCCTTGAGTTCCCCAGTATACATCGCGACAATCTTCTTTTTGTCCGCTTCGCTGTACACGTCCTGTCCGATGAGGTTCTTGAATTCCTGGATCTTTACGAGTATCAGGTCTACTTTATCATGGTCCATGTAATTGAGGGCTTTTGCACGACGGAATAGATTCTGGACATTAAACGTTCCTATCCTGAATGTATCTGCCATAATTCATCTCAAAGCAGTACAGCCGGTTTTCAATCGCTGGGGCTGTTCTGCTATGGATGATGATTAATATTTTACTACAATAAATAATTTTAGCAACAATACATAAGATTTGCCTTCAGCAGTTCCCCTGATGCGGATCCGGACCCTTTTCATTTACCGGGAGTTTTAAGTTCGGCCACTGCCAATTTTTATGAATACGATGCCACATAACAGCGAGATCTCGGGCCACATGTCTGCCGAACGGGGCCTCCTCCAGAACAGTGAGAGCCGGTTCAGGGACCTTGCCGATCTCCTTCCCCAGGTAGTATTCGAACTCGATGAAAACCTGAAATTCACCTTTTTCAACTGGTATGCGATTAAGATCACCGGATATGCATACGATGACCTTTCGAAGAGGACAGGGATATTCGATATTATTCGCGAGATTGATCGACCGTCGGTAGAGCTTTTTTTTACCCGCCTCCAGCAGGATATTACCAGCGGCCATATCGAATGCGGACTCGTTACCCATGATGGAAGGGAGATCCCCGCCATCATCTATGCCTCCCCGGTGATCGGGGAGAACCGTATCGCGGGGATCCATGGGGTCATCGTTGACATCGCGGAACAGAAACGGCTCGAGAAGGCACTCGAGGTAACGAACCAGAAACTGAACATGATGAACAGCGTGACGCGCCATGATGTCCTCAACAACATCACCGGCCTTCTCGGGCTGTGCGATATGCTGGGCGAGATGACCGCTGACAGCAATGCCCGCATGCTCCTCTCAGAGATCCGCGGCCAGGTCATCAAGATCAAAGACCAGATCCTCTTCACCAGGGACTACCAGAGCGTGGGGGTGAAGGCCCCCCAGTGGCAGGGCCTTTGCCAGAGTGTCAGGGATGCGGCATCGGCAATCGGGCGGGATATCGCCCTGGACCTGCCCGGGTCCGATGCAGAGATATATGCCGATCCATTCTTCGGCAGGATTTTCTACAACCTGATCGATAATAGCTTCAGGCACGGCGGATCGGTCCGGAAGATCTCGGTTGAGACCGGGGTCATGCCGGAGGGGGACCTCGTTATCCGGTATTGTGACGATGGCATCGGCATCCCGATGGATGAGAAGCATCTGATCTTTGAACAGGGATATGGCAAGAATACTGGGTTTGGCCTCTTTATCATCCGGGAAATCCTGGGTATTACCGGCCTGACAATCCGGGAGACCGGGAGACCCGGGAGCGGCGTCCTGTTCGAGATCACGGTCCCGAAAGCAGCGTGGAGATTGAATAAAGGCGAACGAGTACAGGGAACATGAATGATATGCGAACCATGATTACACCGGTGAATGAACGATGACGAAGATCCTCCTTGTTGAAGATGATGAAATTGTCTCGCGGGTTGCCGTCTGGCGCCTGCAGAAACTCGGTTACGAAGTCTGCGGAACGGCCACCAACAGCGCCGACGCCCTGAAGGCTGCAAAAGAACATCCCCCGGATCTTATCCTCATGGACATCAAGATTGCCGGGCCCACCGATGGCATAACGACCGCGAAGATGTTAAAGGAGATCACCACTGCCCCGCTTGTGTACCTCACGTCCCAGAGCGATGACGAGATCATCCGCCAGGCTGCCGAGACCCAGCCGGCCGGCTTCGTCTCAAAACCCTTTGAGGACAAGGACCTCAAGATTGCAATCGAGATTGCCCTCCGGAAGAAATAACCGGATGGTTACTTTTTATTCATCATGCAGGTCGCGGACCTGCCGGTATCAGCAAATGATACAATAACATGAAGAGCGCTTTCGCTCTAAAACATTACAGGAAAACTGCCGGGTTCGGAAAGATTCCGGGCATGTCCAGACTGCGAAGCGATTGTTGTGCCCCGGGTATTCCCGCCGGCAGTGCGCTCACCGTCCCCGCTTAAGAACGTGGATAAAAGAGACCCCTCCCATTTTTATATTGTAAATACCAATACATTTACGTATGTCATTGTATGACAACAACAAACGGCCAGTGTTCCGAACGCTGGCCCTGCTGCTCATCATGTCATGTGCAGCGGTATTGTCGGCAGTTCCCGTATCTGCTGAAACAGGAGTCACGGTTATTGCAGAAGGCGACCAGTCCTATTACCTGGGAGAATGCGTGATCTTCCATGGCTTTAACCATGATTCGGATACTACGTACCTCTTTATCACCGGCCCGGGTATCTCTGAAAACGGTGGAAAGCTTACCGCACCGGGCGAGGGTGTCATCAGCAGTGACCCCGGCTTATTCACGCAGGCAGCAACAAAGCCCGACAAGTCCTGGGAATATGTCCTTTATACGGACAGTCTCGATCTCCTTGCCGGATCTTACACGATCTATGCCGTGAGCCAGCCCAAGGCGAAAGACGATATTGGGACAATAAGTTCTGACGATGTCGGGGTCATCTTCAAAAAACCCTTCATCGCTACAGCGATCTCCCCGACACCGGTCGTGAGTGGACAGCCGTTCACGGTCACCGGCTATGCGGAAGGCGACCCGGCCGGCATCCAGCTCTGGATACTCGGCAAAAACTACTTCTCCATCATAACCGTCCCGGTCGACATTGAAGCGAACTATACGTTCACTGCTGACGCCCAGTACTCCGGAAACCTCACTGCGGGAGACTATTACCTCATCGCGCAGCACTCGATGCAGAACAACCAGTTCGACATCGCATTTAACGGAGAATACGTCACCGCCATGCAGGGCGGAAACAGTACGATCCTCTTTAAGGTCACCGGGCCGGGAAGCCTGCAGGGCAGCGATGCGGCAGAGGCGCTTGTTTTTGCCCTGAGCAACAGCGAAAACGGGGATGACACCTATGCAATGGTCCCTTTTACGGTGGATGAGACCGGATACTCTCCGCAGCAGGCACAACCGGTCGCAACCGCCCCGGTACAACAGCAGGCCTCATCTTTCCCGTTCCAGTTTGCCTCGTCCGGGATTACCGGTCTGCTTTCGGGACTGGTCATGTAGAACCGTCGGCAGGCAGTCCATTTCTCTCCCTTTTTTCACCTGCCGGGAAAAACCGGTCGGCAGTCCTCAATGTTTTTATATTGTAAATGTCAATAGATTTACATATGTTCCTGCCCACGAATGAGAAACAGTTCGGGTTCTGGAAGATGCGGCGCAGCGGGATGTCGAATGTTTCTATTGCAAACGAGCTCGGCATTACACGGCAGGGAGTTTCCCAGGCACTCCTCGTGATGAACGAGAAGATCGAGACCTCGCTCCGGGAGATGGCGCAGGCAAACCGGATCCAGATCGAGAAGATCGATGTGGAGCGGGGCGTCCTGTTCGGGCGGTCCATCCCGTTCCAGACCAATGCATATATTTTCGTCTCGGAGAAGCACGGCATGCAGGTCTGGTACGAGCATGACGGCGATTGCATTTCCTGCAATGAATTCACAAAATGCATCGAGTTCATCTGGGACTTCGCAGCCGAGCTGGGGATAAAACTCGAAAAGACCCAGGACCCGACAAAGATGGCAGAGGAACTGCTTGCAAAGGTCCGGGAGGATCGGGAATGAACCTTGTATCGGAAATTGCCGAACACTGGTTTGGCCTGTGCCGGAAGCCACCGGCAGTACATGCACTGCAGACGGATATCGGTATCCCGATGGGATCAGCCTTTGAGGGACTCCCGGATGGCGGGGGCGGCGGATCGGGCACTATTCGCAGGGGGATCGGAGCAGCCCTGTCAGGCACAAAAACGCTGGCGCAGAACCGGCAGCTCCTCTGGTTTACGATCCTTGCCGGGCTTGTGCTGGCGGGAAACGCTATCGGCCAGGCGGCACTCCGCTACATCGACAGGGCCGCGCAACCCGGGGGAATCGTGGAGCTTGTCCGGGACTTTTATATCCTGGACTTTTTCCTGGAGTTTATCACAGTGTTCTGCCTGCTGCTCCTGCTGGCGGGCCTTGTCCTGAGCCTCTCGTCAAAGAAAGGAGGTCCTGCATCGTTCTCAAAAGGACTTGCCGGGGCAAAAAAATACTGGAAACCAATCTTCCTGTGGTCCTTGGTTCTGGCACTCGCAGGCATACTGCTCTTCCGCATCTGGTGTTATGTATTCTTCGGGTTGCCACCAGAGTTCCGGTTCCTCAATAACTTCGGGCCTTATTTCTTTGACAGCACGATCACCCAGTTCCCCTTCAACTGGACGCTCGACTGGGCCATGTTAACCGAACTTCCGGGCTACGGGGGACGATCCCTGCTGTTATTGATCTATCCGTTTGGGCTTGTAGAGGCCATGAACGTCCTTGTGATCAACCTGCTCCTCTTCGTACTGACCCCGTTTGTCGTGCCCCTCACCGTATTCGAGCAGAAGACCCTCAGGGAGGCAGTCGCGGGATCGTTTGCCATGATGAAAAAGACCTGGGGCGAGATAGCTGCCTGCGCCGCATTCCTTGGCATTGTCGTCTTCGGTGTATTTCTTATGTACCTGCTTGTCCAAGCGGTATCCGGGATGGTGTCACCCTACGAGACGGTCATGTTTCATCCCACCGTTACCTGGATTGCTCTGGCCCTCCTCTATAATCTCGCACTTGTAACCTTTGCGTTTGTCGTGGCAACCGTCGGAGGGATCGCTGCGCTGCATCTTTACACCTCTGCAAAGAGCAGGCAGATGCCCGGATCTCCGGAACCAGAACCTCACGCATAACTTTTTTTTAGTTTTTTAAAGAGCGTCAGGGAAATTTCCGGATCTCATATTATTTTTGTCGTACGTGTCATGCAGGCCGCGAACCTGCCGGTATCCATAAAAAACGATACGATGACATAACGAGAGCATTCGCTCTGTACTCAAAACATTCCAAGAATAGTCCGTGTAAGAAGGAAAGCGATAGCAGCTTGGTATGGTTCCCGGGGACTCGCGTACCTCAGTACAGCATACTCACACGGATCTATCACAAAATAGTGTTTATGTTCTACCTCATTCTTTATTACTTCTGAATTGAAATGATACTTTAACATGACATTAGTTCATGGCAAGCATGAAACAGAATGGATCACTATCTCTGTAGATGAATACGAATCCATGAAAAGGACAATTGACGTACTTACTGACAAGGAACTCATGACCCAGATAAAGAGAGGGCAACAGAAGGATGTAAAATCACGCGATTTTAAAGAAGTCGTTAAAGAACTCAGTATTTAGAACTCATCCTTGTGTTTAATCGCTTCGATTAAGACAACGTTATTTTCAAGATCTATCGTGTAAATTATCCTGAAACTGTTTTCAAAATAGAGTTCCCAATAACCATGAAGCGGGGTTCGCAAGGGCTTTCCGTGGAGTTCGGGATTTTCAGATAATTTCTGAATCTTTTTACAAAATGACGTTGGATATTCTTATCGTATTTCTTCAGCCACTCTTCTGCCGGTTCTTTAATTCGGATATTATAGGCACTCATTCTGTTTTGTCTCCTTCGGACTGAAAAACCAAACAACGTAAATCATCCGTCATACCTAACCTGGCGACCCTGACTCGTTCTCCAAAATTATTTCACTCATTTGATTGATAAGTAAACTTCTCATCTGTCTGATTCTTTGATGTAGTAATATCAGATTTAGTAATATCAGATTTTGGTTGTTCAATCCATCTTGCTTCGATGGCCTCCCAGAATATTTTCGCAACTTTAAATTTTCTTGGAGTATCGATTACAATTGATGCTCCCAATTCGGGATCATATAGGATGGGGAAATCACCCCCCATGTTTATAGGAGAAATACCAGAGGATTTTGTTTGCGTTACTTCCATAGTTGGTTTCTTGTCGTTTGACCCATTTATAGAAGTTTGAGTTTTATCCGATTCCGTAGGCTTTTCGGGGCATTCTACAATTTTAAGGTTTCTTACATCGTTTAAATAAGCATTGCGCACAGAATTTTCGAGATTTTGTGCATCAGGAGCAGCAATACCAGCGATTCTTTGTAAATCTACCCAAAATTTCTCTTTTGGAAGATTAACTCCGTATTGTTTAAAAAACTCCTTCCATAACGGAATGTTAAGAATTGCTTCATTAAGGGCCGAATTCTTTTCATCATCTGAGGTGGGATAGGTTATCCTTATACCTAAGTTAGTTACTTTTACACCTCTTTTCTCTAATAATCCAAAATCGCGTAGCGCGGCAAGCTTGCGGAAATACGATCCGCTTGGAGATTTATGACCTAATAGATTTGAGATAGTCAGATTATCATTAGCTTCTTCATTCCGATATTTGTCGTAAAGTAACTTCGTTGCATCAATCAGATCTGGATCTAACCTGAAATCCGGGACGTGGTATTTGTTAACTTCCATTCTAACCACCATTGGGTTAATATTACTCGTCATTCTAACTATATATCTAACTCTACAAAGGTTGAATGAGTTGGTTTGCATAAGTTAATTTAGCCATATCTTGAGTTGGTTTTTCACGGTTTCTAATAGGCACATCCTCTTTAAAGTGTCAACTACACTGTAAAAGATAATAAAATTCTGCTCTGTTGAAATCCTCATCCAAAAATGGTTGTACCGACGACCAAAAGATCTAAGGTACAATGTCTCCTTTTCTTGAGTGTGAAATCAAATAGAAAGGAGACACTTAAGAAATCAGCGAGCCG